>Ga0247784_1000011_pt1 | contig 69260 bp, 67 predicted proteins | sample UWRJL169409R5_FD_179909 | JGI IMG/M metagenome (GOLD analysis project Ga0247784, IMG submission 179909) | Plant litter microbial communities from Arlington Agricultural Research Station in Wisconsin, United States - UWRJ-L169-409R-5 | ecosystem: Environmental > Terrestrial > Plant litter >...
GATCCGGCGACCACGAGCCTGCGCTCGCTGTCGATGCACGACGTGTTTCGCCTCGGGCCAAGCATGGGCCTGGAGCTGGGCTACATGACGGACGCGAATCTCGAACCGTTCGTGAAGCTCGACTACTCGCAACTTCGCGGGCGTAACGAGCGCATCGGCGAGTTGTCCTCGCCCGCGCTGTCGGAGCCGGCCGGGATCAATGGCAGGTTCGACGATATGAACTCATGGGCGTTGAACGTCGGTTCGCGATACTTCTGGAACAGCGGCGGGACAGTTCGTCCTTACCTGGCGGGCTACCTCGGCGCGGATCGCACGCAGGCGATGCGTGCACATCTGTCTGTCGATGGTATGACCAACCTGGGCTCGGAGGAATTATTGCCGGAGCAGACCCGGTTCGATGCCGGTGTCGAAAGCGGCATTAATTTCCAGCTGGCTAACAACGCCGATTTCCGGGTGTCCGTAGGTGCGAACTATGTCGACGCGCGCAAGAAAACGGTCGACGCGTTTGCTCCGCTGGGACTGGAGTCGGTGCAGATGACCGAGCAGCGCTGGTCGGTGCCGATGGAAGTGGGTGTGAACTATCGATTCTGAGCTGATGCGCCCGGCCCGCGAGCGCGGCAGGGCTGGGCGTGTTGTAATGGGATCGTTCGAGATCGAAAAGAAAGGACTCGCATGCTGTGGACGAAAGCGCCGACACAGGTCGGCAAACTTCGGCAGTTCACTGCCGACGATCCGTGGAGCGGCACGTCGCGTGCCTCTTTTAGCATCGAGGCGACTTCGGGCGGATTCGCGCCGGCGTATGCGATGGCCGAGGACTCGCTGCCGAGGAAGTATGCGATTGTTTCCAGTGCGGACGGCAAACGTCACAAGGTGCCCGATGTTTTAGCCGGCCTGTGGCTCAGCGGAAAAATCCAAGCCGAATCTCTGCCGGCATTGCTCAAGGCGCTGCAACCTTCACTCAATTATTTCGATTACGTCGCTCACATGAGCTTGACGCTGTTCCAGCGTCGTTTCCGGTTGTGGGTCGGGCCGGTCGTTGCAGTCCTGATTCTGTTACTTGTGGTCGCGATCGTGATCTTCGAGCCCATGGTTCGTCAGAACGGTGTGGTGGGCGACGTGCTCGGCGGCGGATTGCTTGCGGCCGTGGTGATTGGCGGAATTCCTGGGGTCTTGGTGTGGCTGCTTGAGCGTCGCCGCCAGCAACAAATCGAGCAGGTGCTGCAGCTGGCGACGGCACCGACAGCCGCCGCTGCCGCTCAGCAAATTCCGGAAGTGCGCTGGCTCGGCAAGGACGATGCGAAGAACCCGTTCAGGGTCGACGGTTACGATTGTCTTGCGCTCGTCCGTGCCATGCAGTCGATCACCACGGATAAAAACGTCGCGGAAACGTTTCTCACGCTCAGAAGCAGCGTGGGAAGCAATCATCTCGGACAGCTGCCGGCGGGCGCGGCCGCCATCGATCATCGCCTTGAGTATCCGTGCAAGGGCATCGCGGACGGCATCGTGTTCAAGTCACGGCAGATGGAACAAAAGTGGGATATCTATTTGTACGGCGACCGCCTGTACTTCTGCCGCAGCTGGACCGACGCGCTGGTGTTCGTCGCGAACTTTTCCCTCACCAAGGATAGCCTCGTCGTAGAAAACATTTGGGTCGCCGCCGATGCGATGGAAGGCGGGCGAGATCATGTAGTACGCGAAGTGGATTATCTGATCAAGAGTCACCTGCTCCGGCGCGCCGTACCGCATCCGCTGCCCGAATCGCTACCGAAAGAGCCGGGCAGCATCGGGCTCTACTCGTTCAGTCAGTACGGCAACCTGTGCTGCTTCGGTACTTACGACGACACGTTGCGCAACGACCTGTCGAAGCCCAGACCCAACGCTGCTTGAGGGTACCTGTTCCGATACCAGGTAATAATGAAGCACGTCCGCGACAATCAGCATTACAAAGAACGAGACGACGGTATCCGAGAAGAAATGCGCGCCGCTAGCGACACGACAGAACGACACAAAAGCGCCGAAGGCGACAGCTGAAACAAACGCCACGCGCCGCCGGCTCAAAGCCAATGCGAGGGCAAGTGTGAAGAAGCCGCCCGCGGCTTCACCTGACGAGAACGAACAGTTCTTGTCGCACTCGTTACTGGCGACGAACGGCGGCGTGTAGAGTTTCGAGCCGCCGAACTCCGCGATATCTCTGGGCCGGGCGCGGCCCACATTGTCTTTGAGCATCACGTTCACGATGGCGCCGGCCCCGACCATCAAGACCAGGAACAGATAGACGACGCGCTTGCCGTCGACGCCGCATAAGTTCTGTTTCAACAGCTTGTTGCACACATAAAGCGCGACGACCGCGGCCATGCACAGGCCGAGAAAGTAACCCATGCTCTCGTGCATGAACTGGGTCCACCATTCCCGGCTCAGGTGGAAACTGTCCTGAAAAAAGAATCCCGAGACCGCCAGGTCGATGCCGGGAAACACCATGAACAGCAACGAAGAGACTGCGAAACAAGCGAGGATGACCCGACTACGTCGCAGCTTCAGATAGTGCATCGCAAAGCGTCTCCACGTGGCTTTGTCGTAAGACGTACGCAGGTGGAAGAATCAATCGCGAAACGCGAAAACTATTTTTGGGCTTCGCAAGCGGCGGTGCCGCTACAATTCGCATCGATCGGAGCGCCCAAGAGAGCCGACATTGTTAAATTCGCGATTCAGAGTGCAAACGTCCCACCTCGGCTTCTCGGTGGGGTTTTCGTTGTGGCTGTACGTGGTTTGCAACTCGGTCAACATCGGCCGGCTGTCGCAGTGGTTCCGCCGAGGCGATGGATTCGACTACTCGGCGTTCGGGGCTTACCTGATGGCCGGGCTGTGCCTGTTCACGACTTTCTTTGTGCTGTTCGCGCATCGTCGCACGATCAAGCCGTTCGCGATCGTGTTGACGGTGCTGAGTGCGGCGGTCACTTACTTCATTGCGAAGTACGGCGTCGCCATCGACACCTCGATGGTTCAAAACACCGTGAACACGGATATCACGGAAGTCGGGCAATTGCTGTCGCTGCAGATGATTCCGTACGTGCTGTTCCTCGTCGTACTGCCGGTATTGGTCATCTGGCGGACGGATATCCAGTTTCAGCCCGCGAGGCGATACCTGTTGGCGTCGCTGAAGCTGATCGCGGTGACTTTTTGCATGGCGCTGGCCTGCCTGTACGTGGAGTACAACGCCATTCTTCGCGCGGGCAACGTATCGAATAAATACATCGTCTATTCGCTGGTGCCGGTCAACATCATATCGAGTTCCATCAACGCGACTTCCAAGGCCATCAAGCCCTACCTGAAACGCAACCAGCAGGAGGTCAACGTCGATGCTCGTGTGTTGACGCCGGATAATCTCGTGGTCGTGCTGGCAGTCGGGGAGTCTTCGCGCAAAAAGAACTTCAGCCTCTACGGCTACGACCGGAAGAACACCAATCCGGTGCTGGAGCAGATTCCGGACTTGCATCTGCTGGATGGCGTCGCGACGCGCGCGTCGACGCTATATGCGCTGCCCAAGATTCTGACGAAAGACGAGGTGAAACTCACTACGATGGTCGCCAAGGCCGGTGTGCCGACCGCCTGCTATGTGAACTACACGCTTTACGACAACTGCGCGTCGGTCGGAGAAACCAAGGCGACAAATTGCGGCCACGGCGGCAAATGCTACGACGAAGACGTCATCCCACTGCTCGAAAGCAATGTGGCCACGTACGAGTCTGGATACAGGTTCATCGTGTTGCATCTTGGCGGCGGCAGTCACGGCCCGATCTATAGCGACCGCCACCCCCCGGAATTTCAGCGCTTCACGCCCATGTGCAACGATGCTGACGTCGCGGCCAAATGCACGCCGGAGCAGTTATACAACTCGTACGACAACACCATTCTCTATGTCGATCATGTGGTGGGGCAGGCGATCAACGCATTGGATCGCTCCGGCGTACCGTACGTGTTCATCTATTTATCCGACCACGGCGAGTCGTTGTTGGAACGCGGCATGATGTTTCATGGGATGCCGCCGGGAATGGCCTTGCCGGCCGAGCAGGCGCAGATTCCGTTGATCGTCAAAGCGTCGGTGCCGATCTCGGTGGTCCAGCGCGCCGAGTACGGTCAACCCGCGGTGTTCGATACTGTGCTGGATTTGTTTTCCATCCAGTCGTCGCGCTTCGACCGGGCGGAAAGTTTCATCAAAAAGGGTGAGGGTGGCTCTTAGCGGCTACTTTGCGGGCAGGTAGGAAGTGCGGGTCGGCGCTTGCGCCGGGGGATCGACTGATAACCAAACCGACACCAGAACCCCGACCAGGATGAACAGGGCGATTTCGACGACGTGCGTTCTCGACATGACTCCCCAGTCTTGAATATTCGGTGACATAGCAACGGACGATTCGTTCGCTCAAGCGTGGTTGGATGTCTATCCCCACGGCGGATATTTCATACCGATCGGTACAGCCTGTACATATGGGGCCAGCCCGTACGTCTCGCCGGCCGGACGTGCAAAGCGGGGTAGGGCTCCCGTTCGCTGCGTTGGTATGCTCAACTGCGGCGCATGAATCAGCTCGCTTCCGTCAGTGACCATGTATTGCCGCTGCCCAGTCGCCGGTGGGACTACCGCACGGCGACCAGCGCCGTTGTTTACCTGGTGCTGTATGTCCTGCTCGACTGGCTGAGTTATGTGCAACCGGTGTTGAAGCTCGGCATCACACCGTGGAATCCGCAGGCAGGGCTCACGCTCGCATTCTTACTGGTCTACGGCCCTCGCTGGGCTCCTGCCACCGCAGGCGCGGTGCTGCTGTCCGAAATCCTGGTGCGACAGAGTTTCCCGGCGTTCCCTCTGGTCCTGGGCGTTTCGATCTGGATCGCGCTTGGCTACGGAATGCTGGCCATGCTGCTGCGTCGCTGGCGTCTGCAGGAGCCGATTCGTTCGTTGTTCGGGGCGACGCGCCTGGCGGTGGGTGCCGTCTGCGGGACATTGATCGTGGCCGCCGGCTACGTGGTCCTGTTTGTTACTGCAGGCGAGCTGCCGGCGGATCGCGCCCTCGAAGCTTTGCCGCGCCTGTGGATCGGCGACCTGACGGGAATTCTCACATTGACGCCGGTGCTGATCTACATGAGCGAATGGCGCAGTGGAGTGCGAGTCGTGCGCCGTCACGGTTGGGAGGTGCTAGCACAGTTTGCTGCGTTGTCGGCGACCCTGTGGATCATCTTCGGCGTGCTGACGGACCAGATTCGTCACTTCTATCCGCTGTTCGTTCCCATGATCTGGATTGCGTTGCGATGGGGCGCGGCCGGAGCGATGCTCGCGTCGCTCGAAATTCAGATCGGCCTGATCGTCGCCGCTCAATACGAGAGTGGTGCGGCACCGCTGATCGATCTGCAATTTCTTATGTTGACGCTGAGCCTGACCGCGCTGCTGCTGGGCGCGGTTGTTACAGAACGCGCCGATGCTCTACGCAAAGTAGCGATGCGTGAGGCGGACAGGACGCGTGCGGAAACGCAGCTTCGTGAACGAGACAGGGCCCTGGCACGAGCGATGCGTTTTGCCGTCGCGGGTGAGCTGGCGTCTGCTTTGGCGCATGAATTGAATCAACCGATCACAGCGCTTGTATCGTATCTGCGCGCGGCTGAAATCCTTGCGGCACCGTTTAGTGCCAAAGAGGAGCGATTGACTGCGACACTTGGCAAAGCAGCTCATGAAGCGATTCGCGCTTCCGAAGTGCTGCGTCGATTGCGAGATTTCTATCAAGGTGGCGCGCTCAAACCCGAGGACGTTCAAGTCACCGCGGTTTGTCATGCCGTCGCGCAGGCGTTTCAAGACCGCTTGCGACGTGCGGGCGCCACGCTGGAAGTCCAGATCGATGCTTCGATTCCCACGCTCCGCGCCGACGTGACTCAGCTGGAGATCGTGCTTCACAATCTGATGTCGAATGCGATCGATGCCGTGGCTCAAGTGGATTCGCTGGCCCGGCGCATCGAGCTGCAAGCCAGCTACGCGGACAAACACATTGTCCTGGCAGTCGAGGACTCAGGCTCCGGACTTGCGTCGGAAGTTGCACAGAAGCTGTTCGAACCGTTCGTTACCAGCAAGCCCGATGGCATGGGGCTCGGGCTTGCGATCAGCCGCTCGCTGGTCCACGCGCGCGGCGGCGAGTTATCTTTCGAGCGCAGCGAGAAGTTACGAGGTGCTCGCTTCATCGTTCGCCTGCCTATCGAATACTCCACGGATGCATATACATGACCGATCCCACCGTGTTTGTCGTCGACGACGATGCATCGATTCGCGATGCACTGAGTCTGTTGATCTCGTTGAAAGGGCTGCGTGCCTCGGTGTTTGCATCGGCCGAAGACTTCCTGGCCGTGTACGACCCGCAATGGCGCGGTTGTTTGCTGACAGATCTGCAGATGCCGGGAATGAGCGGTCTGGATCTGCAGGCGAAGTTGCAACAGCAGGGGAGTGCGCTACCTGTGGTCGTATTGACCGCACACGGGGATGTGGCCACCACCCGAGCCGCGCTCAAGAACGGAGCCGTGGATTTCCTGGAAAAACCCGTCGACGACGATGTCCTGATCGACGTGCTCAAAAATGCCATTCGCATCGACTCGGACGGCCATCGTGCGCGGATTCAACAGATCGAGACGATGACGCGCCTGGGCAGGCTGACTCCGCGTGAGCGAGATGTGCTGCATCTTATTGCCGATGGTTTACAGCATCGAGAGATCGCCGAGCGGCTGGCGATCAGTCCTCGTACCGTGGAAGTTTACAAAGCACGAATGATGGAGAAGCTGCAGTGCCGCACCCTGGCGGATGTAATTCGCATCGGCAGCGAGGCGCGTACGGTCGCGCCCTAATGACGTATGGCTCGTGAGTTTGTAATCATGCACGCTCCTCACCAACTTATAACAGCGTGCGGGTCGACCGATTCGTGGGCGATAAATTTTCCGACAGTACAAATCCTAACGGCCTGAAACGTTTTGAATATATCGACGGGCTGCGCGGTCTCGCTTCCATCATGGTTGCCGTCGCGCATCTGGCGCACGCAGCAGCTGTAAAGCATCCCGGCATCTTCGGAGCGCACGTCGAGCAGTTGGCCGACCTGGGTCGTTACGGCGTACAGATTTTTTTCGTCCTCAGCGGTTTCGTGATTGCGCACAGTGTGATGGCCGGCACACATTCGTTTGCGTACTTCGGTCGTTTTGTCGGGCGCCGGTTCGTGCGACTGGATTTGCCATATTGGAGCGTGATCGCCTTCGAGCTCGCGCTGCTGTGGATCAGCGGTCACGTCATGATTCAGTACTCGCGAGACCTGCCGCCGGTGGCGCAGGTTCTGAGTCACGTCGTGTATATGCAGGGGCTGCTGGGCTATGAGCACATTCTGCCGGTATTTTGGACCCTGTGTTACGAGGTGCAGTTCTACCTGGTGTTTGTGCTGGCACTGGTGCTGATCGAGAAACTGCGGCGCGCGGGGTTATCGCCGAACACTCTTCGCAAGGTGACGGTTTTCACCCTGGCAGCAAGCTTCTGCTTATCTCTTGCGATCTATCTCGGCCAGTTATCCAGCCCTCATCAAGCGCTGTTCTTCGATCGCTGGTTCCAGTTTGCGTTCGGCGTCGTCACTTATCTCTATTATCGCGGCTCGTGCAGCGAGCGATGGATCGTCCTGGCGTCGGCCTTCTGCATCGTCGGTGGCGTAGTGTTGGGAGAGACCACGTACCGAATCGTTTCCACTTCGCTGACCGCGGCGACCGGGCTCGCCATTCTCGCGAGCTGGAAGTACGACTGGTGGAATGCCTTGCTCCGGGGCCCGACGATGCAATTTCTCGGTCGCATCTCTTACAGCTTGTACCTGCTGCATGTATGCGTAGGCTGGCGGGCGGTCGTGCTGGTGCGAGAGATCGCCGGGGCATCCTATTCCACGGCGCTCGCGTACCTGGCGTTCGCGATCGGGATGGCGGTGAGCATCGTGGCCGCATGGATCATGTATGCCATTGTCGAACGGCCCGCCATCGCGCTCGCGCGAAAGATTCGTTTGCCGCAGCGGGAAGCTGCGGCTGTTGCTACTGCCTGAACGACGCGTCGTTTACTTCTTGGTCGGACGGAACGGCCACACCCACGACACCAGCGGGCCGACCTTACGCGTCTGAATCCACACTCGGCCCTGGCCGGAGAAGCGACACACGAAGCCTTCGCCGGAAAAGAACAACGATTTATAGCCGCCGACCTTGGTGACGTTGTATTGCAGGCCGTCGGTGAACGCCACGATGTTGCCCGTGTCGACGACGTACTCGCCGCTCACATCGATTTCGATGATGCCGCCATAGCTGCTGAACCACAGGTCGCCCTTACCCTGGCAGCGGATCAGGAACAGGCTTTCGCCGGAGAAGAATCCTTTCATCAGCCCTTGCCATTTGCTTTCCACGGCGACGCCGCTGCCGGAGGCAACATAGGCGGAGTTCTGCAGATAGATCGTCGTATCGTCCAGATACACATGGCGCAGATCGCCGGGCGCGCCCGGAGCGATGCCGATTTCGCCCGGTCCGCCTTGGGCGGTGAACTCGTTGATGAAGATGGACTCGCCGGTCACGAAGCGGCTCAGGCCGCCGCGCAGCTTGGTCTTCATCACCAGGTTCGTATCCATGGTCGCCATCGCGGAGGCTTCCACTTTCAACGTTTGATTCGCCGGGATCTGCACGGTGACGAACGCGTAGTCGGGCTGGCCTTGCACGCTGAACTTCATACCGCGCGGGTCGGGAACCAGCGCCTGCGTAGTCGCAGGAGGCGAAGCCGATGTGACATTCGTCGCACGAGGCGGCGGCGGTTCGGCAGCGGCCGCAACCGAGGCGACTGGAGCGGGAGCGGTTTCAGCCGGCTCCACGGTTGCTTGCGCACCGAGCTTCAAGATCGCCGCGCACAGCTGATCCGCCGTGGCGCGATCGACACCTTTCTTGACGACCGACGGCCGGCCTTTCAACAACCCGGCGGCCTTGGCCACTTCGATTTTGAAGCGAGCGGCGAGCGAGCTGACGACCGATTCGAGATCGTACCCTTCCGCGATCGTGCCACTCAGGACGACATTGAATTGCGACATGAGTTGCTCCTAGCCTCTACGTGCGCGCAGGGTCGGGGTCAGCGCGGAACCGAAGCTGCGCTGATTGTTCGATTGACACCAGACGGTGCCTTTGCCGCGGAACTTGCAGACCAGTCCTTCGCCGCCGAGGATCGAATGCAGCCAGCTGTCGCCGGCCTTGGTCAGCGTGAATTGCAGCGTTTCGTTGAATGCCACGATGTGGCCGGTGTCGACGATGAATTCGCCGTCCACCTGCTGCGGATAGATGGCGCCGAACGAGTTCAGCAGCACCTGGCCGCTGCCCTGCAGCTTCACCCAAAACAAACTTTCGCCCGAGAGCAGCGTTCGAAAACCCTGCCAGCCCACGCCGACTTCGACGCCGCTCTCGCAGGCGACGAACGAGCCGCCCTGGACGATGAGGCTTTCGCGTTCGAGCGTCAGCGACATCATATCGCCCGGCAGCGGCGTGCCGAGCCACACTTCGGAGCCCGCGCGTCGGGATTCGAAGTGATTCAGAAACAGCGACTCGCCGGCGAACAGGCGCTTCACCGTCTTGGCGAAGCTGCCCGAACCGCGCTTGTGAGTCGTGGTGGTGATGCCGACGTCGGCGCTCATCGCAATCATCGCGCCGGCTTCGGCCGTGACGGTTTCGCCGGCGTCGAGGGTGAGCTTCGCGGCGCTGTTACCGGGACGATGTACGAGTTGGATATCCATGCCTCAGCCCCAGAGTTTCGGATTGAGCCAGCCGGTGAGCCCGCTCAAGCTGCGGGTTTGAATGACGATGCGGCCCTTGCCGCACACCCGCGTGACCAGGCCTTCGCCGCCCATCACGCTGGAGATGATGCCGCCGGCAAGTTGTAACTTCAGTGTGATGCCGGGTTCGTAGGCGACCAGATGGCTGGTGTCGACGATGTACTCGCCGTCGATCTGTCGTTCGATCAGCGCGCCGTACGCGCCGTACCAAACCTTGCCGGGCCCGGTCACGGAGATCTTGAACAGACCTTCCTTGGCGATGAAGGACACGAGCCCGGCCCACTTCAGGCCGAGCTGCACTGTCTGGTCGCACGCCAGGAAAGCGCCGGGTTGCAGATAGAAGGACTCGCCCGCAGCGAGCTCCTTGCAGCGCATGTCGCCGGGCGTCGGCTGCACCAGCGTCAGCTGCTTCGGCGCCGAGGTGCCGTTGTGGAAACGATTGATGAAAATCGATTCGCCGCCGAACAGGCGACGGGCGATCGCACCGAAAAAACCGCCGTTCAATTGGGTACGCATCGTCAGGTCGGCGGCCATGCTGGCCATGGCGTCGGACTCTGCAACGATGGCTTCGCCCGGCGCCAGCGTCACCTGCAGGTGCGCAAAGGCGGGAGCTCCATCAATCTGCGTCTTCATTTCTCGGTTTCCTCGGAAGGATGCTCGGTGGCCAATTCACGAACACGGTTCTGGAGCGCATCGAAAGTCGCGTTCACATCGCGAAACGGGCCTTGTTGCTGGGCGACCTTTGCGCGCATGCGCTCGATGCGGGAGTCTGTAGCGGGATGAGTCGCCATGAACTCCGGCATTTCCGTAAGCACAGCGCCAGCACCTTCGCCGACTTGCTCGCGGACTTTGGCACGCGTCTTTTCTTCTTCGGCCTTGACCTTGTCGAAGAACGACACCATGCCGCGACCATCGATATGCGCTCGCTGTAGCAGGTCGAATCCTTCCGAATCCGCCTCGTTCTCGAAGCCGCGCGAATATTTCTGCGACAGCAGGAACGGCGCGGCGCTCGCAAGCGTGGCCAGCAAGCCGCTGGCATCGCCGAGCACGGCCTGAATAGTCACAAAGAGTCCGGCGGAGGCGATGAGATTGCGCGTGCCGTGTTGGGAAGTTACATGCGAAATCTCGTGAGCCAGCACGCCCAAAACTTCTTCCGCCGAGTCCGCCCGCAGCAGCAGTTCCGAATGGATAACTACATAGCCGCCGGGCAGCGCGAATGCGTTCAACGTGGGATTGCGCGCCACATAGAAATGAAACTTATAACGCTGATCGGGCAGTGCTTGCGTCAACACGTCCGTGAGCTCGGCCAGCAGCTCGGCGGTCCGCGGATCCTGGATCATGTCGGCCTGTATCTGGTACTGGCCGAACGCGGTCTTGCCGAGTTGTTCTTCCCACGAGGCCGGGATCTGCCGGGCCGCGATGCCCGTGAGCCATCCCATGTTGAGGAACAGCACGACTGGAATCGCAATCAGCACTGCAAAGATGGCAGCAAACACCGCCCAGTTATGCATTCGCTTCCGGCGCATCGTGCCGAGTGCGAGCATCAATTCGGGATGAGCCGCCAACACCGGATCGCTCAGGATCGCGCGATCGCTGGTGTACAGCGACCATTGCGGATAATCGGGATGTGCGATGAAGACGATGCGATCGCCGGCTCCGCCCAGCGTAAGCTTGGCGCCGGCCAGCGGCAGCGTTACCGACTGCGTGTCGGTGCGAAAGGAAAAGCCGGCCGCGCTCACGCTCAGATCGCCGGCAGCGCGACCCTGGGCGAATCCTTCGTGAAACGCATGAGCGGGATAAAGCGTGTCCGACATCCGCTGTAATCGGTTGTTGCCAGTTTTATATGGTTCGACCCGGCCGGCAATGTAAGTGAAATGAGGTAACCGCAGCAAGGCCAATGTTAGGACAATGTTTCTTTCGTAACGGCGAATGCGGTAAAAGGATAGGAATTAGCTCCCAGATCGGGGAATGAACGATGTCGATCAACGACGAGCAGGACATTGCCGGGCTGAAACGTATCGGCGCGGTCGTGGCGGCGGCCCGCGACGCCATGGGTGTGCATGTCGCACCGGGTGTGACCACTGCGGAACTCGATGCCATCGGCAAGGAGATTCTGGACCGTTACGGGGCACGGTCGGCGCCCCAGCTCGCCTATGGATTCCCGGGAGCGACCTGCATCAGCGTGAACGACCGGCTGGCCCATGGCATCCCGTCGCCGGAATGTGTGTTGAAGGTCGGGGACCTGGTCAACATCGACGTTTCAGCAGAGCTCGATGGTTACTGGGCCGATACCGGCGCCAGCTTTCCGGTCGGTACCGTCTCGGCACAGGCGAGCGCATTATTGAGCGCAACTCGTCTCGCGTTGGAAGATGGCATGTCACAAGCCCGGGCGGGTGCGCCGCTGCGAAACATCGGCCGTGCCGTCGAGCGGCGAGCCAAGCAATGCGGCTTCCAGGTCATTCGCAATCTCTGCGGACACGGCGTTGGACGGAACATTCACGAAGCCCCGAGCGTGCCGAATACGTTTGACAGACACGACCGCACCATACTGCGCGCCGGGCTCGTTATCACCATCGAACCGTTCCTGACGACGGGCGCGACGATGGCTGTGGAGGATGCCGACGGCTGGACTCTGCGCTCGCCCGACGGTAGTCGCGGGGCTCAGTTCGAGCACACGCTCATCGTCACCGGCGGGCGGCCGATTGTCGTTACATGATAGCCGCGCGTTTCTGCGCAACGACTACAACCCGCCGCGGACAGAACGACATTCCCTTGAGGGTCTTGGCATCCCGTACTTCACGCACGATAAATCCGGTCTCGGATAACCACTTCGCAATATCGCTCGGCTCGTAAGTTCGTTCGGTGTGAAGCTCAATGCCCGGCGGCGAGCAGCTCGATCCACGCAGCTGGATGCGATAAGAGAGCAGCTGGGTCGACGGCGTCCATTGAATGCGCTGTGTGACACCTTTGCTACCGTCGGGACTGTCGCGGCGATGCACGCTGACACTAGCTTGCGGACCGCAGGGCGGGATGAAGTCGAAAACAAAGTGACCGCCGTCGTTGAGCGCGCGATTCACTTGCTGGAACAGACTCACCAGATCGGCCGGGTGCAGCAGGTGATTGACGGTGTCGAAGTTCGCCGTGACCAGGTCGACCCGGCGAGGCAGGCGCAGCTGGCGAATATCCTGGTGGAGCAGAGCGACCGGAACGTCACGGCAGTTCCGGGCCGCAATCTGTAACATCTCGGGCGAGCGGTCGACGCCGAACACAGGTATCCGCCAGGCGCGGCTCAAATGTCGAGCGAACAATCCGGTGCCGCAGCCGAGATCCGCCGCGGAGTCGAACGCGATGCGATGCCGGTGCACGAGATCGGCAAACATTCGTCGCACCCACGCGAAGAACGGCCGGCCGACCACCTCGTCGTAGAAGCCAGCCAGCATCCGATAAGGAAACATCGGCGGCGGCGCGAGCCGCAATCGCATGAATCGATGTCTCACCAACATCGATCTCACCTCGGATACATCCGCGGGGGTTCACGAGCATCCGGCGGCATTCCCGCTGCGAGGTTGCGCTCCATGGAGTCATACTTCCAGACCTCGCCCTGAGCTTTTTGGTACTGGAAGAAGGTCTGTTCGATCCTGTAAGCCAGTTTCGCGCGATCGGCCTGCGGTGCCATTCGTGCCATCCACAGGCCGATGAAAAAGCGCAGCTTGTATCTATAAGCGTCCTCAAAGCGCGAGCCCCGCTGGTCGTTGACCAAACGCTTGGCGTCGTAGGTCGACAGGGCGGTGAGGGTCTTGTGAAATATATCTAGGACCCCGAGGAACATGCCGAATTCCTTGCTGATGAGATCCTTGAACAGTGTCTTGCCGGCCTGTTTGAGCACGGACTTCACAGCCGTTGCGCCGATCAGCGCGGTGGTCGTGGCCTCGTCCGGAATCACGACGATTTCATCCGCTTGATTGAGCGCGAGGTGAGCATTGCCGGTGGCCTGCATCAGTGGCACATAAACTTCCTTGAACCATGCGAGCTTGGCTAGCGCAGCGCGCGCGGCCAGCGCCATTGGATACATGCCGGGCAGCTTCGACTGGATGTTTGGATACGGCGGTACGTACGGCGGTATTCGCATTTGCGGGGCGGGTTCGCCCAATCCATTAGTTCGGTAGTACATGATCTTTCCTGTGGGGGATGTGACTTGAAATCTCATTGGACGAGGCGGCGCTTCGGCGAAGCTAGCTCCGGCGAACGCGGGGTGCATAGAGAAGCGGCTCATTTGAAGTTCCTCATGCGGTATTAGTAAACCAGCGTCGGATCGACCGGCGTGGGTCGCTATATCGCGCGTCGTCACGCCCGACGCTGGTTCTGCGTATCCATTCAACGATGGGTCGGGTCGTCGCGGCGGATCCCGGCCTTCGCCTTCGTAGTAGTACTCGGATAACCGGCTGCTCGTCTTGCAGCTACTGCATGCACAACTGGAGCCGCAGTGGCCGAGCATCGACGTCGATTCGCTATCGTTAAAGTAAGCCATGATGGTGACTCGGTTACTTTTGCGTCGCCTTCGCCTTGCTCTTGGCCCGCGCCTTCTTGCGAGCCGGGGTCGACCACTTGGCGACCTCCGCGTCGATGGCTCCGATGCGCGACTCGACCAGTGCTTTGTCGGCGTCTTCCTTCTCACGCTGGGCTTCGAGTCCGGCGCGTTCTTCCGCCAGCTGCGCAACCACCTCGCTGCGGTTTTTCTCTGCGAGTTGCTCGATGTAGTCATCGAGCAACGGCACCAGGCTCTCGAAGGCAGCGATGCGATTTTCGATGTCCTTATCGGCGTTTTGCGCCGCTGTGTATTTTGCAAACTGCGCATCCGTAAAGATCTTGCTGGGCGCGTATTTAAGTCCAGCGAGATCGGCAGCGACATTGCGTAGAAAGGTGGCGCGTGTTTGTTCGCGTTGAGCCTTGAGCGTGGTAATCAGAGCGTCGAGCCTTTCACGGCCGACTCGCGCGTTCTTGATGTCGGTGCTCGCAGGAGGCGCTTGAGTAGTTGTGCCGGTGGCCATGGTTGTCTTCCTTGGTAACGAATCACGCAGCCCGGCGGCGCCAATGGATTTCCCACTCGATCTGCATGCGGGCGTCATACCCGCCGAGCTGCAGCGCTTGGGCAAGCCAGCGACTCACACGCGGATCGTTGAATGCGCCTCGCGGCGGCGTCACGGACCACAATTGTTGGTCGAGCGTCTTACCGGTCAGCAACGCTTGCCATTTCTTCATGTCACGCGCGGTGATGCCACGAAACAATCGCTGCAGCAGGCGATGCAGACGGCCGCGAGTGGCATCGGCATGCATGTCGTAGATCGCTTCGTCGCGACTGTGGCGCATCTCCCATGGCTGGCAGAATTCATCGGGAATCGATGTCTTCGCCTTCGGTGCTGGCGGCGGCGGAGGCTGAGGCGACGCGCGTAGCGGCAACAGGTCGATCACCTGCCCGCGACTGCCGTGACAGAGCTGATTCACCGGACGGACCTGGTCACCGACCTTTTCATATAAACGGCCACGAGCATCGCGCAGCAGCTCTCCGGTCACCTCGCGTGGCATTACGGCTGGCGTGGCGGGGGATTGTCTCTGCAGCATCTGTGGCGACGGCAGTGCTGGCAGCGGGCCGATAGCGCCTTCGCCGCTCCAGGACGCGTCGTTCGCATCCACGATGACCAGTTGCATGGCTTGCAACGCACCGCCGCCGGCGACCATTCGCGGCGGCGCTTTGCTCGCGATCAGAAAAATGTGCCGGGCTTGCGGCTGAGCGGCTTTGACAGGGGTAACGTTCGCGGGTTGCATGGGATGTTCCTTCGAGATCATTTCGCGACGTGAATGTGATCGAGATGAGCACGCAACATCCGATTGCTGATGTATTTCCACGGGCCTTCTTCTCGCGTCCAAGGTCCGAACAATTGAATCGGATAGCCGTAGGGCTGTGCCCAGCGACCGTGCAGCTGCTGTGCCTTATACAAACGCCAGCCGAGATTGCGGCGGCATTCGGCTGCAGCGGCGGCTGCGCGTTCGGTGCGGTCGCTCATCGAGCGAATTGCATTTCGCACGCGCTCCCAACGGTTCTGCCACTCGCCGATGCCGATGCCACCGACGCCGTAGATGTCCGCGGCTCGGCCGCAGCGATGGTGGCCGAAGATACCCGGCCGGAAAAAAATGCTGACGGGGCGGTGCTGGTCGAACCCGGCGTCGAGCGCGAACTTTTCGAACACATGTTCGAGCTCGTTCGCGAGCTGGGGCGTGACTAGCGCGTTCCGCGGCGGCGAAGCGATGCGAAAACTGCGACCGGATTCAACTGCGACGTGACGCGCCATGGTCATCGCTCCGATCCATAAGTCGCGTTGTACCAATAGCGACCCACCAATCGTCCGCCGATCAAGTTGAGTTGCTTGCCTGGCGAGGCCACGACTTCAGCAACGCGCCGTGCGGTCAGTTCCAAGACCGCACCTTCCTGCAAACGAATCGCGAGTTGGAAACTGCCGAAGCCCCACGGATTCAGGATGGCGTTGAGCTGGTGATAAGGAGACAGTGGCTGGCCGTTGGAACGGATCTGCCAGAGCAGGCCGGCCGTCACGACTTCGCTCGGGTCGCGGCTGAAAAGATCGCTGAACTGCGAGAAGTATTCGAGCATGCCGCAGTACTGCGCAGGCAACTCCACTCGCGCGAGCACGACGGTGCCGCCCACCGCCGGCAATGGGACGATGTTGGATGTATCGAAATACTGGCAGTCGATCGGAACTCCGCAATCGGGAGTCGGCGGCGATTTGGAGCGATGAATGATGTGCGCCGACATGATCGTTCCTAGCGCCGCCGTCGGCGCACGACCGCGGGGCGCGTTTGCGCCGGCGCATCGCCAATGAGTTTGTAGCCATGCAAAGCGACGTGCAGTTCGCCGCGCACGTCGCTCAGCTCGGTGACATCCATGCGAATCGTCGCCAGCGGCGAGAATGCGATGGGTTGTGCGAAGTACCGGAACGGGCGTTTGCCATCGGCTGCGCCCAGGCCGGCGATACTCAGAATCGGCGCACTCTGGAATTCTCGCCCGCTCGCCTCGTCGAACAGCGAATACAGAAACTGCACTTGGGACGGTGCGGCACTCGCGACCTGGAACAGGCGTGAGAACGCCTGGTCATCGTCGATGCGCGCACTGCCGTCGCCTTGCAGGGCGAGCGCTGCGAAATCGGGATTGAGCTTGATGCCGTTGCGCAGTGCTGCTTCGACGGCGGGCGTATCCGAGCGGATGTCGGGAGAGAAGGTGAGATCCTCCAGCGCATCCAGCACGTCGCCAAAGTTGATGTTGCGTAGGGTGGGAGAGGCGCCTTCACCGCCGAAGATCGTTGGATTCGCGCCGAAGATGATCGGCGTGACTTCCGGCACGATGCCGTAGCCGATCGATACCGCGGTAAACGAGGACTCGACACTCACAGTCACCGTTTTGCGATGAGTCGTCTGCGGTACCCCGGTGAGAGAGAACTGAAAGCTCTGATCGAAAGGGATGGTGCGGGCTGGAGTTGCCATGTCACTTCCCCTGCCGATCTAACAACTTGTAACCCTGCAGCGCGATGAACAACGAGCCGCGCCCGAACACTTCTTCGATCTCGATGCGGATCGTGGAGCGCGGCAGGAAGATCATCGGTCGCGACAGGCGTTTGAAAGGCCGGTCGCCGTCGGCAATGCCCAGCCCGGCGACATTGTTCAGTCGCTGGTTTTGCAGCTCGCGCCCGGTGCCGGTATCGAACATCGCATATCGAAACGACACGTCCTGCGGGCGGTTGAGGCGCTCGAACAAACTATCGAGCAGCTCGAACGGCAGCTCGTCCGCCAGTTCCCCGTTGTCCTTGAGCGCAATGCGCAGGAACCCCGGCTTCAGGCGGACGCCATCGAGCAGCGCGTCCGGAGGAAACAAACGCAACGGCAGCCGGCCCAGATCGATCTTTGCGCCCGGCACCCAGGTTTGCAGGATGGCACGCAACGCCTGGTTTTGAACGTTGGCCACGGCGCCCATCTGCATGCTGACGCTCGGTTGATCGACTGCCAGCCCGTAGCCGATGCTGGTGGCAACGAACCCGCCATCGGTGTTCATCGTCAACTCGTCTTCGAGTTGATTGCCGCGGCGGCCGGTGAGTTGCAGCGTGGAGACGTAATCGAAAGGAATGATGCGCGCGTCGGGATTGCCGATAGTCTCGACCGGACACAGCGGCTGCCCGCTGAGTCGTCGCGGCACTGGCTCCGGACACGTCAGCGTTCGATAGCCGTAGAGCACGACGAACAACGTGCCGCGCACACCTTCCGTACGTTCGGTGATCTGCAGTCGCAAAGTGGAGCGGGGCGCGAAATGAAATGGTTGCGCCAGCATGCGAAACGGTCGTTCGCCGTTGCTCTTGCCGAGGATGGCCAGATTGTGTGCCGGCTGATCCTGGAATTCGCGCCCGCTGCCGCTGTCGACCATGCTGAACAGGAACGATATTTCCTCGCTGCTCTTGATCCGTTGTAACAAGTTGCCGAACACACGATCGGCAGGTACGACATCCGCGCCGGCCGCCGCCGGCGCGTTGCCGTCACCGAAGATCCAGGACGAGAACAGCGGATTCACCCGCAGCCCCTCGATCAACGCACCGAGAGGCAGATCTCGCAATTCGAGATCTCCGGCGACGATGGGCGGCAGGCCGACTCGTTGTTGTATCGCTTCGGGCCCGACGATCGGCCGCTCGCGATCCTCCTCGAAGCCGTAACCGATGGCGACGGCCACGAAGGTGCCGTCGGTGCTCACATTGATCACGTCTTGAATGAGATTGCCAGGCCGCCCCGTCAAACGAAACGAGGCGGCCATGTCATAAGGAATGACGGTTCCCGCGTCGGGCGCGCGACCGGGTATCGGTCGTGGCTGAGCGCGGGCTGGCAAAGAAGCGGAGCGCGGTTGGCCGAACATGAGTGGGTCCGTTACTGCACGTCGCGAGTCATGAAGCCGTCGAGCACGACCCAGATATTCAACGGGCCGTAGAACTTCTGGATCTCCTTCAAGGTGTCGGAGTCCGGAATTTCCACCTCGACGCGGAAGTTCTGCTGCTTGTCGATGTAGATCGGCTCGGCGAAGCGGAACGTGGCGCCCGGCGAGGGCTCGCCGTGAGTCGTGAACTTACCCGTCTCCGAATACGGGCCGGCGCCGGCGGGGAAGAACCACGTCGGCATCGAGATCATTTGTTTCTCGCCGACGAACAGCGTGGTCACGGTGTTGTAAACGAGCTTGCCGATGACCGTGCCCGAGCCGTTGTTGGGGTCGAGCTGTTCCTGGGAGATCGACCGGGCCTTGAGGCTTTGATTCATATCCTCGATATCGGCGAGCGTCACGGTCACGGTACCGCCCGCATCGGCGATCGCCTGGATCACGGAGTCGTCGTTGATCTCCGAGCCGTTGGGAGCGATCAACGTGATCGACTCGTCGTCGACGTCGAGCTCGGTGGTGCCGTCCTCGCTTTCGTTCGCTTCCTTGAACAACGTCGCGACCAGATCGACCGTCGCTTCGATGGCGGCGGTGACGACGTCCACCGTCGGGTCCTTCACCACCTCGCCGTTCTGGTCGAAGCCCTCGCCGTCCTCGTTGCTCACTTCGAGCTCGTCGGTGGTGGCGAGCGGCCCGTTGTTCTCGTCCGACGGGAATTCCGGCGGCAGGTCGCTGATCACCACGCGCATGGCGCGAGCTTCGAACGTATTGTAGTGAGGCAGCAGCGACGCCGACTGCAGGTTGGTTTCCAGCTTGGTTTTGCCCTGCACGTTGACGAAGAACTTCAACGTGCCGGATTTTTCGACATCGCTCAGTTGCTGCTCACCGTCGACGGTGACCGAATCGTAGAGCGGGAGGTGAACTTTTTCGCGAATGCCTTGTACGACAGCCATGATGAGCTCCTTGATGAAATGAAAAGGGATGAGACAGGATTACCAATGCGGCTTGAAGTGATCGGACGATACGGATGAAGCGTTCGGCTGCGGCACGAGCTGATCGCACGCGGCGTTCACCGTGGAAGGTTTGACGTAGCCTTCCAGAGGTTGAGCTTCGGCGAGGCCGGCGACATTCGTCGGCATCGGGCAGCCGGCGTTATAAGTTGGAGCTTGCTCGCGCACGTAACCGGCGAGATACGGATCGCCGTAGTACGCAACGCCTTGCTGCGGATATTCCTGCAGCGGCTCGGCCTCGGCATAACCAGGCATTTCCGGCATCTCGCCGTAAGCACCTTCGAGTGGAGCGGCCTCTGCGTATTGGGAATATTGGCCTTGAGGCGCGGGCTGAGCGTACGGCTGCGGCGCTTCGGCGTAGTAACCATACGGCTCGGGAGCTTCGGCATATGAGCCATAGGGCTGTGGCGCTTGCGCGTAGTGGCCGTACGGTTCCGGCGCTTCGGCATATGCTCCATACGGTTGAGGAGCTTGCGCGTAATGACCATACGGCTGCGGCGCCTGCGCGTAGTGGCCGTACGGTTCCGGCGCTTCGGCATATGCTCCATACGGTTGAGGAGCTTGCGCGTAATGACCATATGGCTGTGGGGCTTCAGCGTAATAACCATACGGCTCGGGAGCCTCGGCATATGAACCATACGGCTGCGGCGCCTGCGCGTAATGACCATACGGTTCGGGAGCTTCAGCATATGAACCATACTGTGGCGCCTGCGCGTAGTAGCCATACGGTTGTGGTGCTTCGGCGTAGTAGCCGAAGGCAGGCGGAGCGCCGTAATAGCCGATCGGCTCGGGGGCTTCGCCGTAGTAACCATACTGCGGCGGCGGTGGCGCGTACGGGCCTGGATGAAATCTCATGAGCTGTACTCCTCGCGGGTCGTTGGGGTCGGTGGGATTCACGATCATCACTTCGTCAAAGCCAGGCACGCTTCTCATACTGGAATTCCTCGTTAACCTTCGATGCCTCGCCGCGTGATGCGATAGTTTCCGCCGACGACGAACAGTCTGCGTCCGTCGGCATCGCACATGAGACGCGGCGGCTCCTCCATGAAGTGAATGAAGGTGCGCATCGGTCCGTCGCCACTACGTTTGGAATAAATGAGGCCGCGTAGCGAGCCGAGATCGACGAGCACGCTCGGGACGATGCGGTCGACGCGTTCGCGCCGGGTCCGACGCGGTTCGCATCCATAAAATGTTTCATACAAGCGCTGCGCCCTGGCGAGCTCGTTCGCCCGGCGCGGCGTTTCGTCATGAACGTAAGACATCTCGTGTTCACCGCTCGCTACTCCGGCGGCTCAGCGACGATGGCGACGGCGGCGGCGCACGCCGTATCCGCTGGGCGTCGCGCCCGGAAAGCCCGGCGGCATGTTGGCGGCGTGATTGGGCACGAGACCCTGCGGGCCCGGCCACACGGCGCAACGCATATACATGCGACGAGGACCGAGCCCCGTGTATGGAAGATTCGGGCGGTTCCAACCGGCGGGGATCTGACCAGGCATGCCGTACGGCGGCGGCTGATAGGGATACATCGCGCCGGGAGCGGGATAAGCACCGGGAGCGGGATACGGAGTCGGCATGCCGGCCGGCGGAGCGAAGCCGGGCGCACCGCCCGGCAGCAAGCTGCTAAGCGCAGTGCCGACGCCAGGGATCATGGGCAGTACGTTGCTGGCGGCGCCGGCCGCTCCGCCGACGACATTTTTAAGCAGGTTGCCGGCACCGCGAACGACGTTGCTGATCGCGCTGAAGGGATTCCAACCGACAGGATTGCCCAGGCCATCGTAAACGACTTCGCCGAGCGCCGGACCCATGAGCTGGTCGGGCACTTCGTGCACATAGCCGGAGAGTTGATCGTGAACCATCATGGAAACGTGCTCCTATGAAACATCGGGTAACTTCAATAGATCGGATAACGGCGGAACGGGACGGGCAGCGGCGGCCGTACTAACATCGGCGGCGCGACGCGCATCGTTCGAACGCGGCGTCGACGCCGTCTCACTCGCATCGGCACGACAGCCATCTGTCCATCCGGCCGTTGTACGCGCACCGGCTCGACGACAACCTCTGTATCGACATCGGTGGTTTGTGTGGTTGCAGTCGGCGGCGTTATCACGCTTGCGGTGTCGACGGGCGGACTCGGTGCGATTGTTTGCATCATTGGCATGGGCAGCGGCATTGGCGGTGGAGCGGCTGTCGCTATCGGTGCGGGCGGCAAAGCGGGCAGTGGCGCCGGCGGTGACGCTGGCGGCGTGCTTGCAGCCGCTGGTGGACTCGATGGCCCCTTCAGCATCGGCAGGATCGAAGTGATGATGGGCAGCGCCTTCGCCGCAAGCGCAGGCAGCGCTGCCAGGATCGGCAAACCCAGCCGTTCGTCGTTGTAGCCGAGCGGCGCCGTGGATCGGTCCGGCAGCATGACCAAGCGACCGCTATTCATGTCACGCACGAGCATCGCAATGTTCCTCTGTCGATTTCACAAACACGTTTCCAGACGGTGGGCGGGGCCCAGCCGAGCGGCCTTTCCATCGTCGGGTCCAGCGCGATCCAGTCGGGGCCGTGGCGCACTTCCAGATAGATATGGCTGTAGGAGTGCGGGCGATTGCGCCGAAAGCCTGCCAGCACCAGACGTACCTGATGTCCCGTGGCAGTCAGTAGCGCGCCGAGCAATATGGTCATGTCGTCGCAGTCGCCGGCTTGCAGTTCGAGCATGCGTCGCGCCGTGTGCAACGTCTCGACCTGGAAGATGTCGCGCGTATAGCGAATATTCCGTTGCACCCAATGAAACAACGCCTGGATCTCGCCGAAGCGATGTTTCGGCGCGACGCCGGCGATGCGAAAGATCTCGATGGCCCGCTGGCGCACCAGAAAGTCTTTGGCACCTTCGTACACCATGCGGCCGATGATGCGGGCAGTAGCCAGCGTACCGCCGTTGCCGCGAGGCACGCGGACGACGTAGATGCGCGGCTGGACCAGACGTGGGCATAGCTGAATCATTCAAACGACGCCGAGAATGCGCTCCATCGGTACGATGACGTGTCCGGCAACGCCTTCGATCTCGACCACGACATACGCGTCGTGAGCGACGCCGCTGTCGGTGAGATCGAGCACTCGGCCTTGCAAGGTGTCATTCGCGTGCAGCTCCAGAGCAAGATCGCGCGGGTCGGGCAGGTAGACGTCGCGCAACTTGAAATTCACCAAACAATTAATGATGTCGGGCACGTGCTTTCGGGCCTGTTGATCATTCCTGCCTGTCGCAGGCCATTCATTGCAGGAGCGATGCCAGCGCGCCTGGCGGCCGGAGAGAAAGAGATAAATGCTCGGAATGCCCGGGAATTTTATTTTTATGACTGGGGCACGAATGTTTCGTGGCGGCGAGCGAACCGGAAAGGTTTTTCCGGATTGGAACGAGACGACCGGAAAGCGGCTTCTGCGAGAACCAGCGGACACATATGAAATGCACGAGCACGGGAATTGGTTGCAGACACAGTCTGCAACCGAGGCCCAGGATCGAAAAGAGAATTACTTCTCCAGGTGGTCGAGAAGTTTGTGCTTGCGGATCTTGTTATAGACGCTGCGGGGAGTCAGCCCGAGCAATCGTGCGGCTTGCGATTGATTGTTGCGCGTCCGAAGCATCGCGGCCTGGACGATCTCGCGCTCGCATTCGAACAAACATTTGCCGAGGTTCCAGTCGCACTGTTCGCCGATGCGGATCGCGAGCGATAGCATCGGCGACTGTGCGCTGGTTTCCGGCTTGACGGAACTGGACTGCAGCAGTTCCAGCCAGGCGTGAGGCGGCAGGTCCTTCAGTCCCAGGGCGCTGGTATCCGTCTTCATCGCCAGCGATGTCGTGACCAGATTCCTCAGCTCGCGCACATTGCCGGGCAGCGTCATGCGCGATATCGCCTCGATGAAATCGTCGTCGACCCGGCGCTCGACTTCGTTCGAGTCGTGTTGCTGGATGAAATGATGTACCAGCGCCGGCAGGTCCGAGGGGCGCTCTCGGAGCGGGCTGATGCGGATGGATAATGTATTAAGCCGATGGAACAGGTCGTTGCGAAAGCGGCCCTCGCGAATCATCAGCGGCAGATCCTGATTGGTCGCCGCGATCACTCTTACGTCGATCGGGCTGTCCTTGCTGGCGCCGAGCCGCCTGAGGCGTCTCTCCTGCAACACACGCAGCAGCTTGGCCTGCAACTCCAGATTCAGCTCGCCGATCTCGTCCAGAAACAACACGCCGCCGTCGGCCACACCAAACAATCCAGCATGATCGCCAGCGGCACCCGTGAAGGCACCGCGCGCGTGACCGAAGAATTCGCTTTCGGCGGTGTTGGCATTGATGGCAGCGCAATTGACGGCGACCATCTCTCGCTGCCGGCGCTTTGGATCCAGGGCATGCAGCGCGCTTGCGAACAATTCCTTGCCCGTTCCGGATTCGCCGCAGATGAGCACCGGCAGGTCGCTCAAGGGGCTGAGTTGCAGGACGCGTCGAAATGCGTCCATCAGCTGCGGGCTCTGTCCGACGATACCGTTGGCGTGGGCGAGCTCTTGGGTGCGGTGTTCGTCGTCGCGCTGACATTGCAACGACGCGAGCAGGTTTTGGACGCTGGCACGCAGCGAACGTTCGAAGTCTTTGCCGTTTTCGATGATCGCGCCGGCGCCGGCCAGCAACGCCCGGCATTTTTCGCGCACCGACCAGTCGGTGACATTCAAGCCGTGAGCAATGACGCTCAAGCCGGCGACATGGAATTGCGAGACCAGCTGTAACGATGCATCGGGCTCGTCGCCGCTGTTCTGCAGGCTGACGATGGCGCCGTCGTAAAGGTCACGACCGCCGGCTGCACTCAGGCGGGACGGGCCGAGTCGTTCGCATTGCGCCCCACATTCCATGACGGCCGAACGAACTCTCGGCCATCGAGCTTCATCGGTCTCCCAAACGATAAGACGCATGGCTGACGACGCGCACTGAATAGCCATCTCACTAGTCATGCATGCTCGGAGCTGGACGCCTGCAAGTACATCGTACCGTGGGGTATCGAGGTCCCTGAATTTGGTCAGGGCACGAAACTGACGCGTCTGTGTCGGCTTATGTCGACGTTTATCGTTCCTCGGGCCAGCTGGCGGCGAGGCATGGAGTAATATGAGTGCCATAGCCACTGCTGGGAGGCAATCACATGCGATCGGTGCGATGTTCGATGCTGGATGTGTTCGCGGCCGTTGTTTACAGCCTGTTGCCTGGAGCAGTAATTGCTGAAGCACTTCCCGGTGCCGAACAGCTGGCAGCGCAATCGGCCCGGTTTGCGCCGGTCGATATCGTAGTCGACCTGGCGGGTCTGCCGGAACAGGAGCGGGCAGCGGTGGCCAAGCTGGTCGAAGCATCTCGTTACGTCGACGCGTTGTTCATGCGGCAACGTTTCGCAGGCACCAATGCATTGTTATTGCAGTCGCTGTCGGATCAGAGTGCTCTCGGGCGAGCTCGCGTCGAATACTTCCTGCTCAACAAAGGGCCGTGGTCGGAGCTGGACGAAGATCGCGCCTTTCTGCCCGGCGTCGGAGTGAAACCGCAGAGCGCGAATTTTTATCCCAACGACGCGACGCGGGCTCAGATCGACACCTGGATGCAAGGATTGCCAGCGGCGCAAAAATCAGAAGCCACTGGATTCTTCACCACGATTCGTCGAGATGCGCAGGGCAACTTTATCGCCGTGCCTTACTCGCTCGAATATCAAGGCGAGCTGATGGCCATGGCACAGATGCTGCGCGAGGCGGCGGCGTTGACTCAGCAGCCCACGTTGAAGTCGTTCCTGGAGAAACGCGCCGCGGCCTTCGTCTCCAACGACTATTACGCCAGCGACGTGGCATGGATGGAGCTGGACGCATCGATCGAGCCCACCATCGGTCCTTACGAGGTGTACGAGGACGAGTGGTTCAACTTCAAAGCCGCATTCGAAGCATTCATTACGCTGACCGATGCCGACGAGACGCAGAAACTAAAACGTTTCAGCGCGCAGCTGCAGGACCTCGAAGATCATCTGCCCATCGACAGCAAATTCCGCAAACCCAAGATCGGCGGCTACTCGCCGATTCGAGTCGTCAACGTCGTGTACTCGGCGGGCGATGCCAACCACGGCGTTCAGACGGCCGCGTTCAACCTGCCCAACGACGAGCGAGTGGTGGCGGAGAAGGGATCGAAGCGCGTGTTGCTGAAGAACTTCCAGCACGCCAAGTTCGACAAAGTGTTGCTTCCCATCGCGGACGTGGCATTGGCGCAGCCGGAGCGCGCGCTGGTTTCGTTCGATGCTTTCTTCACTCACATTCTCATGCACGAACTGATGCATGGCCTTGGCCCGCAGACGATCGCGGTCGACGGTCGCCAGACCACGGTGCGACAGGAGCTCAAGGAGCTGAGTGGACCGCTGGAAGAGGCGAAGGCCGACGTGTCCGGACTCTGGGCGCTGCAGTACCTTACGGACAAAGGGTTCCTCGACAAGAAAGTAGAGCGCAACATCTATGTAACGTTTCTGGCTTCGAGCTTCAGGACGCTGCGCTTCGGTTTGAATGCGGCCCACGCTAAAGGCATGGCACTGCAAGTGAACAATCTGCTGGATGCGAAAGCTATTCGCGTCGACTCCGACGGACGCTTCTCCGTCGATGTGCCCAAGGCGAAGCGGGCGATCACAGCGCTGACGCGCCAGATCATGACTTTGCAGGCTCATGGAGATTACGCTGGCGCGAAACAACTTTTGGACCGCATGGTCGTGATCCGGCCCGAGATACAGCGGGTTCTGGATCGACTCGGCTCGGTGCCGGTCGACATCGCGCCACAGTTCGTGACAGCGAACGCGCTGCACTCTCAACCATGACCCGAGCGATCTGCGTCGGCACGTCAAGTTGACTCCCGGCGATGACAGTTGGATAGTCCCGCCATGTCTAAAGCGATAGCGTTGCTCACATGGATCGTTGTTTTCACATGCTCCGCAACAGCGTGCATGTCGACCGTGGCGCAAGAAGAAACATCGCGTGCCGATGCGGCCAAGACTCTTCGCTGTGCGCCGAAGAAAGACAAGCTTCAGGGCTTGCAGAAGGAGTGGACCCCGTTTGCGGATTTCATCGATGTTTGCACGCTGTCGTCCGCCGATGGATCGCCCGCGCTTTCCATCATCACAGTGTCGGCACTGCGCTATTACGCGGATCGGCCCGATGGTGCCGAGACAACCTCATTCCCCAAGCCTCTGATCCTCGCGCCCGGCGGAAAGGAAATCGGGCAGCTGCCGTACAGCTATCCGGACGATCCGCCGTTCGAGATCGAGCTGTCCTTCTCGGCCTGGCATGACAACCGGCCAGAGCAAATAGACATCCTCGTCCGTGACCCGACGGTGAGCGGCGATCATCGGTTGACGCCGATGCGTTGGAATGCGACGACCGGGCGCTACGAGGGTGGCGTGGAACGATAAGTTGCTGGAGCACTGCGATGTCAGCACTGAACGAAAAAGCCAAGAAGCTCGCCGAGGCTTGCGACGCGGCGTATCTCGCGAACAAAGAATCCTGCAGTAACGCAGTCACCGCGGTGATCCAGGCAGTCCACGATCCGAAGTACGTCCACCGCCAGGCGAACACTCTTGTGGACTGGATGAGGATCAACTGGTCGGAAGTGGTCCTGGAGGACGGCTTTCTCGCGGCCAATCAAGGTGTCGTCGTGGTGGGCGGCAAGCAGGAAACAAATGCGAACGGCCATGTCGTCGTGATCTATCCGGGCGAGAAGATCTTCAACGGCGGTTATCAGTATTTCTGGAAGAAGGGCAACAAGTTCCTGACCATGCCGGGCAAGGCGAAATATCCTCGCTGCATGTCTACTTCGAAGGGCAGTTGGCCGGGAGCAATGAGCTGCGGAGAAAAGACGGTGTGGGATCCCTGGGGCGACGATAAAAAATTCGAGCTGGTCGGATTCTGGACTCCGATCTGGCCGTTGCCGAGCTGATTGCCAGATCAACGGGCAGAGGGAAATCGCCCGGCATGAAAATTCTTCTGTGCGGTAGATACCGCTGCGACACCTGCGTCGACGCACATACGATCTACGCCCCCTGATCGGGAGCACATCATGAAGCGCGTCACTTGGGCTTTCGTCGTTCTGCTCGTGGGCTTGTTCGATGCCGGGTTCGCATATGGCCAGGCCACGCGAACCTGGGTGTCCGGCGTCGGCGACGATGCCAATCCGTGCAGTCGAACGGCACCCTGTCAGACCTTCGCTGGAGCGATCACCAACACGGCGGCGGGCGGGGAGATTTCCGTACTGGATCCTGGCGACTTCGGTCCTGTCACCATCGATAAGGCGTTGACGATCAGCGGCGACGGCACGACCGCGCACATCATGGTATCGGGAACGAGTGGCATCGACGTCCAGGCGGGTGCGAACGATCTCGTGATTCTGCGCAATCTTTCGTTCACCAACGACGGTGGTACTGGAACCCACGGCATCCGGTTCACCAGCGGACGAGAGTTGATCATCGATCGATGTTCCATCGTCGGCATGGCACAGAGCGGGGTGGAAGTTGCGCTGACGGCGAATGCCACCCTGACTGTCGTGGACACGAGCATCGTGGGCGGCACCAATGGTATTCGTGTCGCTTCCACCGCGCGTCTGGATGCCCAGATCCAGGCGGTGGATATACGCAGGGCCACCAACGGCATCAACGTATTGTCCGGATTCGTGTCCGTTCGCGACTCGTTGATCGCACAGAACACCGGCGTGGGAGTGGTGACACAGACCGGTAAAGTCGCCATCGAAAACACCAAGATCAACGGCAACGACACGGCCGTGCGGGTGAATGGCGGCTTCGCCCGCCTGTCCAACAGCTCCTTCTATAACAATCAGAACGGCCTGGTTTGCCCTGGTGGCGCGATTCAATCGTCGTACGACAATCGTAAAGGCGGGAATCTGGGAGGCAGCGAAATTCCCTGCCCCGAACCGCTGCCGGCGCTGACCGTCCTTTGATCCAGGAGTGAGGCCATGAAAAACATTGCAGCTGTATTGGTGTTGGTGCTCGCCTGGGGCCTGTTCGGGTCGCAAGTCGCACACGCGCAGGCCACGCTCACTTGGGTGTCCGGCGTGGGTGACGACGCCAATCCGTGCTCACGCACTGCCCCCTGCAAAACGTTTGCTGGCGCCATTTCCAAAACGGCCGCCGGTGGCACGATATCGGTGCTCGATCCAGGCGGTTTCGGCGCCGTCACCATTACCAAATCCATGACGATCAACGGCGCCGGCGTGCTGACCAGCATTATCTCCTCGGGGACCAATGGCATCCGGGTGCAGGCCGGAGTGAACGATGTCGTCGTGATCCGGAATCTCTCGATCAACACCGGCACCTCGATCAGCCCGGGTCTGAATGGCATCAACTACATAAGTGGCCGCGCGCTGGCGATCGAAAACGTTACGATCGGCGGCAAGATGTCGGGTAGCGGCGTCGAGGTTGCACACACCAGCACCGGCAATCTGACGATCAGCGACACCGTGATTTCGGGCGGCGTGCACGGGGTGCGGCTCACCGCGACCACTCGCTTGGATGCGGAGCTTCGCAACGTGAAGATCACCGGCTCCGGCAACGGCGTGACGGTGCTGTCGGGAATGGTGTCGATCCACGATTCTCAGATCTCCAACAGCACTGGCGCCAGCGGTACCCAGGGTGCTGGCGTGTACTCCAGTGCGGGCAAAGTGTCGATCGAAGGCACGCGGCTCGACAACAACACAACGGCCCTTCAAGTGGCGGGCGGCCAGGCGCGGCTCGCGAACAGTTCGTTTTACAACAACAAGAACGGGCTGGTGTGTACCGGCGGCCCGATCACTTCGGCCTACGACAATCGCAAGGGCGGCAATGCGGGAGGCGTCCTCACTGCCTGCCCCGAACCGCTTCCGGCCCTGACGATTCTGTAAACGATGCTGAACCGATGAGTGAGAGTGCGCCGTTTTTCATCGTCGGTTGCCCGAGATCCGGCACCACGCTGCTGAGCGTACTGCTCGATCGGAACAGTCGTTTGTGCGTGCCACCGGAAACGGCGTTCTACGACGAAGTTGCTCCACGACTGACGAGTGACGACGACGCACGCTTGTTCGACACGCTTCGGCGCTGGCGCCGATTGAGCGAGCTGCGCATCGATCCGCGAGCTGTCATTCGCAGGCTGCGAGGTGGGGCGGCATCTTCCCGCAGGGTGTTGGCCGCTATTTTGGATCTGTATGCCGAAGCTCGGCACAAGGAACATTGCGGCGAGAAGACGCCTCAGCATCTCCAGCATGTTCCGACCATTCTGCGGGAATTTCCCGACGCCAGAATTCTCTGCATGCTGCGCGACGGACGCGACGTCGCCTTGTCGCTCGACGCCATGCCATGGTGGGCTCCACATTGGCCACCGGCATGGGCGGCCCCTTTGTGGTTCAAACGAAGACGGCTGCTTCGGGCCGCGCGAATCTGGCAGGAATGTTTGCGGCTGACGTTGCGATTCGCTGCAAAACATTCACACCAGTTCCGGGTGCTTCGATACGAAGACCTCGTTGCACGCCCCGCCGAAGTGCTGGCGTCGGCGACTGAATTTATCGGCGCGAGCTTCGAGGCGCGCCAGATGAATTCTGCGATCGGCAGCGATGTAGTGCTAAGTCGTTCGATGCAGTGGAAAGGGCGTGCGTTACAGGATGTCGAAGCAGGAAGGGGCCGGCGCGATACCGCGACCGATCGACAGCTCGCGTTGCTGGAGGACGCATTGCGCAATGAGTTGTTACTTGCGGGCTACCCCGTATAGCGTGCGTATTGATCGCTGACTACGCTGCTCGAAACTTCGGCTTGATGAGCATGATGCAACGTCCGCGAGTTTCAGTCGTTCTGCCGGTATGGAATGGCGAGAAATATTTCGCCGAAGCGATCCGGAGCATTCTCGATCAGACCTTCGAATCGTTCGAGCTGCTGATCGTCGACGACGGCTCGACCGATCGCACGCCGCACATCGCCGAGCAATACGGCGCCATGGATTCGCGTGTCCGGTTGGTGCGAACCAAGCATGGCGGGATTGCCAATGCACTCAACACCGGCTTTCGGCAGGCGCGCGCGTCCTATGTAGCAAGGATGGACGCCGACGATATCGCATTGCCGTCGAGGCTCCAGAAACAAGTCGACTATCTCGATGAGCACCAGCAGTGCGTGGTCGTCGGCAGTGATGCCGGGGCGATCGACGAGAACGAGAACGACCTGGGCGTCATCGACTTTCCGAGCACTCACGCAGAGCTGGTCGAACTGCTGTTGAACGGCAGGTCGCCCTTTTTACATCCTGCGGTCGTCATGCGAAGAGATGCCGTTCATGCCGTCGGCGGCTATCGTCCCGATCTGTGTCCTTCTGAAGACTACGAGCTGTGGCTGCGGCTCATTCACAGCGGCGAATTCGCGAGCATCCCTGAGCGTCTGCTGTGCTACCGGTTGCACAGGAATTCGGTGTGCATGCAGAACCTGCATCTGCAGCTGACGACTACCAGAACGCAGCTCAACGCAGCCAGGGCAAAAATCGGCTGGCAGGCCTTGCGTCGCCAGGTGCGCATCAAGAAACAGAGTGCTCTCGCCGTGTATCACAATCGATGTAGCCGCACCGCCTTGAAATCCGGTCGACGTGCCCTGGCAATCAGTCATGCCTTCAGCGGGATCACGTCCGCTCCGTTTTGGGTGCAGCCGTATACGGCGCTCGCGGCGTGTGCGCTGCCGGTTCGGGTACTTCCGCGTCTGATCAAGTGCGCTGCCTGGCTCCGGACGATCTGAGCTCCACGAGCGAAAAGATCTCGTCATAAACGGCTTCGCTTTTCGCAATCTGCCGGCGGGCCGCGCTCAACAATCGTGGACGCGCGTCCTGTGCGGCAAACCATGCGGCGTCGACGGCAGCCTCCATCTCAGTCAGAAACGACGGTGAGTTTGTTAGAACAACGCTACAGTCGGTACCGAATTGATCGCGCAGCCCGGTGAACTTGTCGACGTAGTACTGCGAACATGCGATGCCTACGGTGGGTAGGCCCATCGACAGGGCGAATACGGCGGCGTGATAGCTGCCCGCCACCACGATCCGGCATCGTGGCAGGAGCGATACGAACTCGGCAGGCGTCCGCGGATCCGGCAATTGATCCTGCGACATCGCTTCCATGTCGAGCATGTCTCGAATGGTTCGTAAGTCGTCGTCCTCATCGAGGCGCGAGACGGGCAGCGGAACGAGCGACGTGTCATGCCGACCTGCGACGTTGCGGACAACTCGTCCAATCGCGCTCGCCAGATCGCGATCGATCCCCGAATACCCGGCGATGCGCAAGTTGACTCCTATGCAGGAGCCCATGTTTTCCGCGCGAGCGCTGTAAGCGACCGTGATGGCATCGTCGCCGGTGATTCGGAGTCGCCGTTCGCTCATGCCCATTTCCTTTAGCAGCGCTGGGCTGGCAACGCCTTCTCTCAGAGCTAATAAATCGACACGCGGAAGGACCTGCGCGACTCTTCGTTTCAGTATCGGATCGGAGATGGGACCGATCCCCTGGCCGACGAGGGCGGTGACGGCTCCTGCTTCGAGCGCGAGCTCCAGCGTTTCCATTCGCACGAAGGCAGACTTCTTGAACGATTCGTTGATGCTGCCGGCGCCTGTCATCAACACCAGATCCGCTCTTCTCACTGCATCCAGGTATCGGCTGAGCAGGCTTGGATCATGGCCCTTCGCCAGTAACGCGGCGCGGCCGATGCCGGTCATCAACCAGTTATCGCTTCTTCGCAGACCGTGGCATGTTTTCAAAACGTAGCCACGGCCGGGCGATAGTGGCGTCGCATCTCTCACCAACACAGCGTCGGCGTTCCAGCCCATCGCGCCATACGGGCTGACGGGTCGCATGTCCGGATCCACGGCCGACATAGTTTCAGAATCGAGCGTGATGATGTCGATCGCCGCGTGTGGCCAGTACGCGCGCAACCTCGCCAGCGCGACCTCCAGCATGGCCATGTCGCCGATATTTCTATGCCAGTAGGCGCTGGGATCGATGAGGATTCGCACCGGCATCTGGCTGGCAGGGCGGGTGCTGGGGAGGGCGGCAGGCGGCATTGCAGGCAATATCGCCACTGTTTCGTCACCGGCACCAGTAGGAAACATCCCACTCGGCAGCACGCGCCGGACGATGTTAGGTTATTGCCGTCGCTTTGCCGTATTCAGGTGCAAACATGTTGAACGAACGGCGTCTCCGCAGCGACGCCGCCGAGCCGCAGTTCTTCGACGTCATCGATGAGCCGTTTCCGCACGTATTGCAGGAAGGCTTCATCGACGACGACGAGTTCGTCCGGCTGCGCGATGCCTTTCCGGAGTGCCCGCCGGGCTCGGGGCCTACGGGCTTCTCTCTCTATTGGAAAGATAGCGGCTACCAACAGCTGTTGGATACAAATCCCGCATGGCGCGCTCTGTTCCACAGATTTCACAGTCAGGCATTCATCGACTGGGCCAAGCAGCAGTTCGCGGCGGAATGGAACAGCGCCGGTTGCCGCATCGATCTCGCCGATGCACGTTACGTTCCTTATCACGAGGATCGCATCGACAAGGAACGGCCATCGCTGCGCAAGATCGAGCATGCACCTGACGAGCTTTGGGTACGGATGGACCTATATCACGGCCGCGCCGGCTACTCTCGTGCCATCCACGTTGATCACGCACGCCGCCTGCTCACCATGCTGATTTATTTCTCGGACCACGACGACGACGGCATGACGGGCGGCGAACTGCTGCTCCACGCGCCACGTTGGAAACGTTTGTGGCACACGGCAACCACAGTCACACCGCGTGAAAATTTAATGACGGCCTTTCCGTGCAGCGACCGCTCGTTTCATTCGGTTGCCAAGATCACCAAGACGAATCGTCCGCGGAAGTTTATTCAGGTGCAGATTTCCAGCTCGGTCGATGCGTGGCCGAGAGGGAGGAGCTGAGGCAGTAGCACGTCTGTTCAATCCATCGCATGCTTCGTTCAAGCGATCGCGGCGGGGTCGGCCTACATTGCGCCGAGGCTTTCCGCCCAATCCACGAGGTATCGATGCGAACTGTTCTCGCCGCTGTGGCGTGTCTCCTGGTTGCGCCTGTGACGCTGGCTCAAGCGCTGGTTTTTCCCAAAGAGTTCAAAAGCCAAACGGTGCCTGCCAACGGCACTTCTCTGCACGTGCGAGTCGGCGGCAAAGGTCCGGCCGTCGTGCTGTTGCACGGCTACGGCGAGACGGGCGACATGTGGGTGCCGATGGCGATCAATCTGGCCCGTGACCACACCGTCATCGTGCCGGATCTCAGAGGCATGGGATTGTCCGCGCAAGCGACGAGTGGGTTCGAGAAAAAGAATCAGGCCAAAGATCTCGCGGACGTGCTGGCTTCGCTCAAAGTCACCAAGATCGATCTCGTCGCGCACGACATCGGCAATATGGTCGCGTTTGCATTCGCAGCTGCGAATCCCCAAAAAGTCACGCGTCTGGTGTTGATCGATGCGCCCGTCCCCGGCGTCGGGCCGTGGGACGAGATCCTCAAGAATCCACTGTTGTGGCATTTTCGATTCGGCGGCCCGGACATGGAACGGCTCGTCGCGGGGCGCGAGCGCATATATCTGGATCGCTTCTGGAATGAGTTCTCGGCCACTCCCAGCCGCTTCAGCGAGGCCGCGCGCGTTCACTATGCCGAGCTGTACGCCCGGCCCGGTAACATGCACGCCGGTTTCTCGCAGTTCGCGGCATTCGATCAGGATGCTGTCGACAACCGTGCCTGGCTAGCGAGCGGCAGCAGGTTGCAGATGCCGGTGCTTGCGCTGGGCGGCGAGAAATCTTTTGGCCTGACCATGGCGGTCGTCATGCGCGCGGCGGCGACAAATGTGAAAGAAGGCGTGGTGCCGGAGTCGGGTCACTGGATCATGGAAGAGAACCCGCAGGCGACAGTGACGCTGGTCCGCACGTTCCTGGATAGCGGCGCATGATCCTCAGCGGCGCCGGTCTCTTCTCCAAGCGGCCGGCGTCGCTCCCGTTGCTCGCGAAAATGTGCGGGTGAGATGAGCTTGATCGGAGAAGCCAGTCATCGCAGCGACTTCAGCCACCGACGCCGTCTGCTTCAGCAACAACTGTTGTGCTCGCTGAATGCGTATCTTCAAGAACCATTGATACGGCGCGACTCCGGTGGACGCCTTGAAGGCACGGCTGAAATGAGATTGTGACAATCCCGTCGCCGTCGCCAGATCGCTCAGCGTGATCTGCGAGCTCACTCGTTCATCCATGTATTCCGTGGCGGCGCGTAACTGCCACGGCGCGAGTCGGTGCCGTTGCGGCGTGGTTTCTGCTGGTGTGCTCAGCCTCATCAGCCCAACCAAGATCGCGACGATCAGGCTATCGGCGTAAAGAGCACCGAACATTCCAGGCGCCTTGCATTCCGCTGCCAGCATTTCTGCGAGAGAGCACAGCTGCGGATGTACAAAGTTGAGACGCGGTGAGCAGTGGTGCTCCAGATTGAATGTTTCATCGATCCGATCGCCGAGCGTCGTCTTGTCGAACGTCAGTGAGATCGAGCGGGTGTACTGGATGTCGTCACTGCATGCCCACACCGGCATGTCGGGCGGCGAGAAATTGAAGAACGGGCGTCCGTGATGACGATATCCATCGCGAGTGCGGGGATGGGTTCGGGTCTCGCAATAACCGCCGCCTTGTTCCAGCACGAAGCCAAGGCGATAGCGACTGGAAGTCAGATCGAACGTCGACTCATTCGTGCAGCGCCATTCCACCGCCTCGACGTTCACTCCGCTCCACTGATTCTGGCGCGTGGTTCGCGACAGCACTCCCTTGGCGGCGGGCGCTGCCGAAGACCGTCCAATGACGTCCTCCCTTGCTTGCATCGGTAAATCGTCCTGGATGGCGGTGCGGGTGGCCTCTACGTGTAACGTTTGTCGGGCGCCGTGGCTAGCAGGCGCGTGCTCTTAAGCTCGTCAGCTCTGGCTGCACACTTCGGCGAGAAACTCGCGCGGCGTCGCTCCTGCAATGGCGCGGAAGTCCGCAATCAGGTGTGCTTGGTCAAAGTATCCAGCGCCCACCGCGATGTTGGACCAGCTCAAATCCTCGCCGTCTCTTGCCGCTTTTAAAGCACGCTCGAATCGCCTCAGCTTGAAATAGGCCTTGGGACTCAGTCCGATCACTTCATGAAAAACCCGGCGCAGGTGCCGCTCGCTGATCCCCAGGTGCTCGGCAACGGACGCCACATTGCGGCTCTCAAGGCGTCGGGCTGCACTTTGCACCAGCCGCGTGTTCGTATCGAAGCACATTCCCGGCACGAGGCGCCCGACGATGGCCGTCTTCAATATGATGGCAGCAGAGCCGCCATCCCTTGCGGCGGCAAGCTGTTCTTCCAGACGGTGCGTGGCGGCAGCGTCCCACAAATCCCGAAGCGCGACGATGCGGCCCGCGAACTCCGAGGCAGGTTTGCCGAGAACCGCTTGATATGTGCCCAGTGGCAAACGGGCAAAGACCGTGCTCTGTCCACTGCGAATCAACTTGCGATGGACCTTGTGCCGCGGGCCCAGCGCATGAATGTCGAATCCACCAGGCACATGAGGGCCAAGTCGGACCACCAGATGCACGCCCGTGCTAGGAACCGCGACGCGCGGCGAATCCGACGTGCATTCGTGCACAAAGACATCGGGCACTGCATTCAACAGGGAGGCGGCTTGATGGGGAATGTGGACGCTCTGGAACATGGGGCGATTGTCGGCAGGCAAGAGTGCCTGCGCAAGCGTGTCCGATTCTTACAATCCCGCCAGATCCGGACCCTTTAAATTGGCTCCATGAAAATCCTCATCACCGGTGCGACCGGAAAAGTTGGAAGCAGGCTCGCCAAGCGCCTTGCGGGTCAGGGACATCACGTTAAAGCTCTCGTGCGCGATTCCGTGCGCTCTGCTGCTCTGTTAGGCAACGAGATGGAGATCGTGGAGGGTGACCTCCTGAACCCCGACTCCCTTGTGCTCGCTGTCCAGGGTAGCGCCGCTATCATTCACTGTGCTGCATTCTTCCGAGGCGCGACGCCTGAGCAGGCGCATGCTGTCAACGAGGGCGGAACGCAACATCTCGCAAGCGCCGCGCGCCACGCAAATGTTGACCGTTTTGTTTTCCTGAGCACCGGACTGACATATGGGCCCAATGGCGGCCGCCTCGCTGACGAGGACGATGTTTGCAATCCAGTCGATGCGTATCCGGTCAGTAAGCTCGCGGCAGAGAAATTGCTTCTTGGGATGGAGGGTATCGATGTGCGCGTCCTTCGCCTGCCATTCGTTTACGGCGATGGCGATCCTCACATTGAAGAGGCCATTCCGTTCATGCGTGGTTTTCCTCCCAGCCAACGCATGTCCATTGCCCATCACGTGGACGTGGCCCAGGCAGTTTCGCGGTTACTCGACGCGGCGTCGCCATCCCATCGCATTTATAACGTGGTGGATGACCAGGCGCCCGAGCTCGCTGTGTTATTTGCCGCGGTCGGTCAGCCGCCACCCGACGGAACAAGCGCCGAGCGGGCTTTAGCGTTCAACGTGCTACTCGATGGCCGTCGAATCCGGGACGACCTCAAATTCAAACCGATTTTCCCGAGGCTGGAGGACGCGATCAAGGCAAATGCCTTGGACCGAGCCTGGCCAGAGTAGGGTGATTCATCATCTGCAGAGGGCCGGGTTCATGGGGCATTGAACGGCCTCACTCTGCAAGTTTCGCGACAGTCTCGGCCGCTATAACAGCGGACTCAACAGCGGCATCGCAATGCCAAGGAGTCCGCGCCGTGTTGATCCGTCTATCGACGCATGCTCATGGTTCTGTAACACGGCCACTCGTGGTTCGCTTCGGTTCGATGGGCGACATGGTCATTGCGCTGTCTTTGATACATGCGCTCCATAGACGCTGCGGTGAGCTGGTCGACGTAGTATCCAGTGGTTCGTGGACGCGGCCGTTGCTCGAATCACAACCGGGTGTCGGAAATCTGTATCTGATTCGCTCGCGCAAGACGCCCTATGCAGTCAGCCCTCAGCAGCAGCAGCTGGTCCGCACACTCAATGCCCGCGGCCCGTCACCCACATGGATCTGTGACTCGGACGACAAATGCCGTTGGCTGATCGCTCGCGCCGGAATCCCGCAATCGCAGATCGCGGACGTGCGGTCCTTGTCCGAACAGCCTCGCGAGCATGCGGTGGACCGGTGGCTGAGATTTGCCCAGGTATCGCCTGCGTCGCATGACGCCTCGATGCGAGCGATCGATGCCCGTTCGCTGAGAGTCCCGCCTCTGCGCGTGGCGGAGCAGTGGCGCAGGGAACTCGATATGTGGCTCCGTGCGCGCAACCTCGCGGGGCGTCCGCTCGTCCTGGTGCAGGCGGGGAACCGACGCACGACGAAGTGGTGGCGGCCTCACCAGCGGCCGTCCAACAGCAAGTACTGGCCGGAGGAGCGGTGGGCGCGCGTCATCGATCGGGTGGCGCAGTCCGAGCCGGAAGCGGAGATTTTGCTGATGGGCGTTCCGAGTGAGTCCCGCCTCAATGAAGCGATCCTCGACCTGACGACGACGAGGCGGGCACACAATGTTGCTCGCGATCTGCCGCTGCACAGGCTCCTTGCATTACAAGAACGGGCGATCGGCATGATCTCGGTCGATACCGGGCCGGCTCACTCCGCTGGAGCGCTGGACTGTCCACTGGTCGTACTGTTCGGTACGGCCGATCCTGATCACTATGTGCCGCGCAGCCCCAGTGATGCGGTCGTTTGTTTGCGCGGACACGATCGTCACGGAGCGTCAATGCTCGCCATCTCCGTCGATCAGGTCGTCGACGCGTGGAGCACGCTGCGAAGCGCTCAGTGTAACGGCCGACACGCATTGAGCATGAGCCGCTCAGCAAATCGCTAGTTATCCGCCGCTCCACGAGCAATGAAACTGCCGACCGCAAGTTTCGCGACAGACTCGATTGCTAACTTGGCTTCCGACGACGATCAACCGTTCGAGGAACCCGTCCATGCCGCATCGATTCTTGCCGCTTGCCGCTCTCATGTATGTATCTGTCTCGCTTCCGGCGCATGCCCAGGCGCAACCGGAGGCGGCGGGCGCCGTTCGTGGACGCATCGTGGATTCGGTGACTGGACGGGCCGTACCGACCGCCACCGTACACCTCATGCGCAATCAGCGCGTTCACGGCACGGTTGAAGCCGATACCACCGGAGGGTTTTCGTTCGATCACGTGCCCGAAGGCGTGTATTCGGTCGAAGTGGAAGAGCAGGGCTACCTCAAAGCCGTGCAGGCGGATGTACGGGTCGTGCTTCGCAGAGTGGCTGCCGTCGAATTCGCGCTGGTTCGCGGGAGCGATGAGACGCTCGCCGAAGTGGTTGTCTCGGCGCGCGCGACGGCTGGGGATCCGCGGGCGACGCCGAACACCGTGCTGCTAGAGCGGGAAGAGATACGGCGCAATCCCGGCAGCGCAGGCGACGTGTTCCGCGCGCTGGACATTCTGCCGGGCGTCGTCTCGACGGGTGAGTTTTCAAGCTTCACTGTGCGCGGCAACGGGCCGCGGGACAACCTAATCCTGATCGATGGCATTCCTTTCGATAAGGTTGCTCATTTCGATGAGTCGCTCGGCGAGCAGGAAGCCGTCGATGGCGGCGGACGATATTCGATCTTCGCGCCGAACATCATCGGCAGCGCCAAGTTTTCTCCGGGCGGCTGGCGGGCGGCCGAGGGCGGCAGGAATGGTTCGTTGCTGGAGCTTGCGATCGCGGACGGCAATCCCGTGAGCTCCACGGCGGGCGCACGCGTCGACATCATCGGAGTGGAGGCGGACTACGACGGACCGAGCTACGTGGCCGATAACACCAGCTTGCTGTTATCGGCGCGCCACTTCGATTTCAGCAACTTGTTCGAAGCGATCGGTGAGGAGGACATCGGCACGCAGCGCCTGACTGATTTCATCGTGAAGTCCGTCACCGACCTGAATGACGATCATCGTATCGAGCTGCTGGCGATTCACGCAGGCGAGGACTCCAAGCGAACGGTCGAGAATGCGCTCGCGTCCGAAAACTTCGAGGACGTGGGGCTGGAGGACTCGAAGCAGGACAACACATTGCTCGGCGTGACGTGGCGCTGGTCTCCCGGTGAGGCCGCACAGCTGCGCAATACGCTCTATTACCGCAACAGCGACACGACGGGCACGGAGGGCGAGGCATATCCGGATCTCGCGGGTCCCAACCCGACTCCTGCGACGACGCCGGTCCGTGAGAACATTCTGCGCATCAAGGAACGTGAAACAGAGATCGGCTGGCGCAGCGATTTCAGCACGTTGCTCGGCTCGGATGGAATCTTCTCCGCCGGTGCGCGGGTCGCTCGCGTGGATCTCGACTTCGACCGTCGTCTCTCCGGCGACTGGACACGGTATGTGTACGAGCAGTCGGACTTTCGCGCCGACCCGACCCAACGATACATCGTGCTGACGCCCGACGAATACAACTCGACGTTGAACGCAGCGCAGACGCAGATTGCCGCGTATGCCGACTACGCCTGGACCCTCGGCGATTTCACATGGACACCCGGGATGCGCTACGAGCGCGATGGGTTTTCCGGTAAGTCCGTCGTCGCCCCGCGCCTGCTGTTGAGTTGGCAACCCGATGCAGTCACCCGAGTGTGGACCGGAGGTGGCGTGTATTATCAAGCACCGCGTTATCTCGATATCGCGGCCGATCCGTCCAATCTCGATCTGAAGAGCGAGCGTTCCACGCAGTGGGTGCTGGGCTATTCCCGCTACCTGAGCCAGGACCTGCGTTTTTCGGCCGAAGGGTATTATCAGCAGCTCGACGATCTGATCGTGTTCGACGATCGGACCACGAACACCGCAAGGAACATCGGCGAGGGGTCCGCGGCGGGCGTGGATCTGATGCTTGCCAAGCGCATGAGCCGAGGCTGGAGCGCTTCGGCGACTTACTCATACTCGCGCGCCCGCCGCGATGACAAGCTCGGCGAAGGGGAATATGCGTCGGACTGGGATCGGCCGCATGCGTTCGGTATTGTCAGTGCCTGGCAGCCGAGCGATCGATGGACATTCTCGGCGAAATGGAAATATGCGTCGGGCCGGCCCACCGATGCGTTCGTCGTGTACAGCGACGTGTTGGGAGGCGCAGGCCCGGTGCGGTACTCGAAGGAGCTGACGCGCACCAACGCTGAGCGTCTGCCTGCCTATCATTCGCTGAGTCTGCGCGCGGACTACCAGCGCCGCTTCGGCCCGCTGAGCCTGGTTGCTTATCTGGACATCCTGAACGTTTACGGTCGCGAGAACGCCAACGGTTATGAATGGGACGAACGTCGCGGCGTCAACATCATCGAAGGACTCGACGAGCCGATCCCCACCATCGGACTCAGGTTCGAATACTCCTGGACGCCCGGCGAATGAGCCGGGCAGCGAGATCGCTCATTGAGATTGCTCATCATCGAAGATAACCAGCGTCTCTGTCAGGCTGTCGCGGAGAGCCTGCGTGCGCAAGGATTCGCGGTCGATACGGCGGGCACGGCGACCGAGGGACTGCGCATCTGGCGAGCGGCGGACTACGATGCCGCCGTGCTCGATCTCATGCTTCCGGACGGCACCGGCCTCGGCGCGCTGAAAGAAATGCGTGACCGAGGTGACATGACACCGGTGCTGATCCTCACCGCGCTAGGTGCGATCGAGGATCGAGTGCGCGGTCTGGATGGCGGCGCGGACGACTATCTCGTGAAACCCTTCGCGATGCAGGAGCTCATCGCTCGGCTGCGCGCGCTGTTGCGTCGTCCGGGCGCGGCACTGGGTCGCACGCTGACGCTCGGTAGCGTGAAGCTCGATACGTCCGCACGCATCGCCACCGTCGCCGAGACGCCGCTCGATCTGACACGCTCGGAGCTGATCGTGCTCGAAGCGCTGCTGCGCAATCAGGGGCGTGTCATCTCAAAGGAGCGGCTTGCCGAATGCCTGTACGATTTCGAGCAGGAGCGCAGTGCGAATTCGGTGGAGACGCAAGTGCATAGGTTGCGCAAGAAGCTCGCGGCCGCGGGCGCTGATGTGTCGCTCCAGACTCTGCGAGGCCTGGGCTATCTTGCCTCCTGATCGCAGCTCGACGCGTGCCCCGTCCCTACTTCGAGCACTCGTCGTTCGACTGACCATCGTGGTCGTGCTGGCGCTGGCCGGCAGCTATCTGATGTTGTACTTCGAATTTCGCGACGGGCTGATGGGTCTGGAAGGCCAGAGCATTGCCGTCCAAGTGCAGGACCTGCGTGCGTCGATCGTGTCGGGGACGGGCCCACCGCGTCTTGAGTTGCCACCCTCCCTGCAAGAGTTCTACGCCCAACCGAATACATTGAACGGCTATGAATTGCTGAGCGCAGATGGCACGGTGCTGGAGTCGGGCGGTTTCTCTACGCCTTATCTGCCATTGCCGGTCGCTCAAAGCAGTGGGCAGGTCGTCATGCAGCGGGAAACGGATGCGTTGTCGGGCCACAGCATCATGGCTGCCGCGCTTCATCTCGATGATGATCACGGCGCATACTGGTTGCGGGTGGTGCGGAATCTCGAAGATCCAGAGAGTCTGGTTGCCCAACTCATGCTTGGCGCGTTGGACGAACTCTTTCCGCCGATTGTCCTGCTGCTGATTGCCGTGGTCAGCGTCGTGGTTGTGACGGTGCTGTCATCGCTTCGCTCCTTGCGTGCCGTTTCGCATCAGGCCTCGATGTTGTCGCTGCATCGTTTGGACAAACGGTTGCATGCCAAAAACCTTCCTCGGGAGCTCGTTCCGCTGGTTCAGGCAGTGAACGCCTCGCTCGATCACCTCGAAGCGGACTATCGCGTGCAGAGGGAATTTACCGCCAACGCCGCGCATGAGCTGCGTACTCCGCTCGCAACGTTGCGAGCACGGCTTGAGTCCCGTTTTTCGGCGCAGGAGCTGGGCGATGTTGCGTTGGAAATCGAACAGCTTGCGCGGCTCGTCGAGCAACTGCTCTGCCTTGCGCGACTCGATTCGCAGGAGCAGTTCCAGTTTGCCCCATTCGACGCTCACGCCGTTGCGCTGGAAGTGGCTAGGGAGCTGGCGCCTGTTGCGCTCGAATCGGAGCACTACGTGACCGCCGCGACGCCCGACGCTTCCGTGCCTGCGCACGGGAATGCAACACTGACGCGCCTGGTCTTTCGCAACCTGATCGAGAACGCGATTCAGTACACGCCTGCCGGCACGTCGATCACGCTGTCCGTTGATGCTGCCACTGTGATCATCGCCGATGATGGGCCCGGAATCGCTGCGCATGCCGCTGCGTCCCTGTTCGAGCGGTTCCGCCGCGGTCCCAATGCCTCAGGCGCAGGGGCGGGTTTGGGGCTCGCGATCGCGAAGTCCATCATGGAGCGGCAAGGCGGACGCTTGTCGCTCGACGCGAATGCGGCCCGCGGGGCGCGTTTCGTGATGGAGTTTCCCGAACCTATGTAAGTTTCACGAGTTGCTCGGCACGCACGGCTTTACGTAGCAGCGGCTTTTCGCACACTCACAGGGTCCGCCGGCGCCGCTGCGCGTCGTCCATACCGGTTCAATATCTCATCGAGATCGGCAGGACTGATGGGCTTGGTGAGATAACTATCCATGCCCGCCGCGAGGCAGCGTTCGCGATCGCCACTCATCGCGTGCGCCGTGAGCGCCACGATCGGAACTCGCCCGGCGGCATGGCCCTGGCGCCGCCGGATTTCCGCTGTTGCCTGAAAGCCGTCCAGCTCCGGCATTTGAATGTCCATCAATACCAGATCGAAATGACCGCGCTCGAACTCGGCCACCACGGCATTGCCATCGCCAGTGACCGTGACTTGATGGCCGCGCTTCGTGAGCAGGCGCGTGATGAGCTTCTGGTTCACCGCGTTGTCCTCGGCAACCAGAATATTCAGCGCTGTGCCGATCTCGGCAGCGCATCTCTCCGGCGTATTGGCGGCAACAGTTTGCGGTTGATGTTTTTCGATGGCTTCCAGAGAGACCGTGAAGTGAAAGCGGCTGCCTTGGTTCGGCGTGCTTTCCAGCCACATGCGCCCGTTCATCATCTCGACCAGGCGCCGGGAAATCGACAGCCCCAGACCCGTGCCACCGTAACGGCGCGTGGTCGAAGCATCGGCTTGCTCAAACGGGCTGAAGATCGCAGCTTGCCGGTTCGCGGGGATGCCGATACCCGTATCGGCCACCGTCACTTGCAGCGTGCAAAGGTTGTCTTGCCGTGAAATCAGGCGCGCGCTCACGCTGACCTGGCCGATTGCGGTGAACTTGATGGCGTTGCCGATGAGGTTCAGAACGATCTGCCGCAGACGATTGCCATCTCCATGGAACCAGCGAGGCAGATCGGGAGCCACCTCACAGGACAGATCCAGCCCTTTTTCCAGCGCACGGAACGAGACGATCTTGAGCGCGGAACCCAGCATCTCGCGCAGATCGAGATCCGTGTTATCGAGCGTGAGCTTGCCGGCCTCGATCTTGGAGAAATCGAGAATGTCGTTGATGAGGTTCAGCAGGCCATCGGCGGAGATTTTCACGGTTTCGAGATACTCGCGCTGCTCGCCGGACAGCGTGGTGCCCAGGCACAGATCGCTCATCCCGATGATGCCATTCAAAGGCGTGCGAATCTCATGACTCATGTTGGCCAGGAACTCGCTCTTCGCGCGATTGGCGGCTTCCGCCGCCTCACGGGCCTGCAGCAGAGTGTGCTCGGCGTTCTTGTGCATCGAGATGTCATTGCTCACGCCCAGCACGTGAGTGCGCCGGCCCTGCGCATCGAGCAATGCGCGCTTCTGCGTGTGGAACCAAACCTGAGCGCCCTCGCTGGCCTTGCGCACATCCTCGCGCGAAGTCGATTCCACTTTGCCCGAGAGCACGTCACGATCATCCGCTAAATGCGACTCGGCGAGGGCCGGGTCCAAGCCCAGTTCCACAACGGTCTTGCCGATCATTTCGGCGGCGGAGTGCTGGAAGAGATCGGCGATCGCACGGTTCGCCAGCGTGATGCGGCCTTGCGGGTCTTTCACGAAGATGAAGTTGGGACAGAGATCGATCACCTGCCGCAAGAAAGTCTGCTGCGCGGAAAGCTCGGTGGTCTGCGCCTGTACCCGTCGGCGCAACACCATGACCCAGACCATCGCCAGACAGATCGACAGGCTCAGCGCAGCCAGCACAGGCCAGGCGTGACGCAGATTCCACCACGGCGTGAGGCGCACAACCTGTACATCACTCGTCGAACGCAATTGAATTCGAAACGACACCGGCACCAGATGACTTTGCAGATACAGGATCCGCTCGCGCTGAACGATCGCGACCCCAGTCACTCGCACCACACTACCTTCCCGGAGCTCAGGCAGTTGCACGGGAGAATCGAGCTCTGCGTTGAAGCTGGTTTCACCGGATTGAAGCATCAGTTTCTGCTGAAGATAGCCCGGCGCCTGGCTCAGCAGGCGCGCTTCGATTGTCACGAGCTTGTTGTCCGCGTGACCCTCCAGCACTTCCCCGGAAGACAGCACGGTAGGTGTCACCTGCGCTTTCTGCCGCAGATTCGTGACGACGGCATCCGCGAGAAACGGCCCTTTTTCGGACGGGTTGGGATAGCCCACTACTTCGACGAGATCGCCGAGCCCCGCTTTGGATCCGAGTATTTGAGCTCGCGTACCGCCGGTTTCGTCTTCCACATACAAGTCATTGCCCTGGCGCAATGTCACAGCGCCGCGGAGGCGAACGCGAAAGCCGCCTTGACCAGGCGGGGAATAGCGCAGCAGATCCGCAATCGCACGGTGCTGGATCGCCGCCGGGCTGGTGGGCGCCGGGCGAACCACGCTGACATAGTCGAGCGAATCGACCATCAATCGATAGCCCAGCAGCACACCTTCCTTCGTGAAAGATGAGGCGAGCGCGCCGCGCACGCGGACGCGCGCATCGACGAGCTCATCGAGCTGTGCGCGGTTGTGAATCAACGCAACGGGTATCGCGCCGAGCTGCGTCATGAGCTTGAAGGTCAGATCGCCATTGGTGGATTCGATGGGATGTACCACCCCTTCCATCTCAACCCAGGTCCCGATGTAAGCACCGGAGGGCGCGAGCTCAGGATCGACCGTCATCGCCGGTGGCAGCGCGTTTTCGCCCAGGACAGTCAATTTGGGATGGCAGATGATGGGCGCGAATCCGCCGGCACTCGTGAGACCTTCCAGCAGTACTTTCTGTCCAGGCCGCAACTGGCTCACATCTTGATCCGTTGCATCGACGTAGATGCCGACGCCCTCCGACTGCGCGTAGTACCAGCTCTTGAGTGGATGAATCGCGGTGAGGATTGCGGTGAGCTGAACCGGGTAGGCTTTGCGTGCACCTTCATTGCCGAGTTTTCGAATCTGCGCAACGCTCGTCATAACGGGTAAGGCGGGATCCGGCGCCTGACGTTGATCAGGAATGGGGCCATTTACTCTGGCCACTTCCGCCCGGCGCAGGATGGTTGTGTAGAGCGGGCGGGCGAGCCAACCCGTGACGACCACGGATTCTCCGGCCGCGAACCCTCTGGCCTGCGGCGATTCCACAGGCATCACGACACCGCCGTTCTCGATGATCAAGCGGCCTTCGGGTTGCGACTGAATCACGGTGCCCTGCACGCGCACGCGATTACCGTCTTCGAGCCAGTGCGGATCGGTGATCAGTGCGCGAATGGAAGGCACGGCTGTCACTTGAATCTGTGACGGACCGACGACTTTGAGATCGGCGGGTGAGGCTACCCAGAGCTGCGGATCGAGATGGGAGAGACGCTTGTCGAGCACGAAGCTCACAACGCCCTGAGCTCTCACGCTACTGTACAGCAGCGCATGTTCGTCGATCTTCGCGGCATCGAGCACCACGACCGGAACGGCCCATCCACCGTGACCGATCTCCAATTCCAGGCGGTCGCCGCGCCGCGTGGCGACTCGCACGCTGCCGGCAATCTCGATGCGCCGTGCGCTGAGAGAGTCGCTGTTACGGAACAACTCCTCCATATCGGTGGGCTCAGCCGCCGGCAAACGCGAACGGCCGACCGTTTCAGCTTCGACATCAGCGAGACGCAGACTGTTGCGGCTCAACAGCCCTTCATATTCGTTCTCGACGCGCGCATGCAGTGAAATTCGATCGCCCACATTCGGCAGCGTACTGAGCATACTGAGGCTGACACGCAGGGCGGCGCTTTTGTCCTGGAACACTAGGTCGCCACTTCGAGGATCCGCGAAAGTCACAACGCCGCTCACGCGAACTTCGCTTCCAGCACTTTGCTTCCTCAAATCCCCAATCGAGAGATCGCGGCGGACTGCAGTAAAGGTCTGACCGAAAACGAGCAGCCACACGCCGAGCGAGGCAAGCACCGTCAGCACAGCTAACGGTCGCCACTGTCGTCGAATGGAGCTGATGATCAGTTGAGCCACTTTCACTAAGGAAATCCCGCACAGGAGGCAAGTCAGAGCACCCGCTTCTCGGGCACGTCCAGACTCATCACTTATCGGCAGGCAGATGCATCCGTTAAGTGAAATGCGTCAAAGGCCTCGCAAACGGCGCCGGCTGCCCGTGAACCACGTCGCAATACCGCTGAAATGCTGCAGACCTGAAGGAATCCTCAGCCGGACGTCTACCGCTGCTCGACAATCGCAGATGAGCAGATCCTGCAACGGCGGAATCACGCCCAGAGGCGGGCGCGCGATTCAATACGACTTCATGTTCAGGGCGTTCGCTATTGGCCATCGCTGAGGCGAGCGCCGACAGAAACTAATCTGCGCCGCGTTCGAGATCATCTAGCGGCTATCAAGGAGCGAATCGCGGCCAGCGCCTTCGAGTTTGCTGAGAAGTTTCCAGCGTATCGACACACCCATGCTGTGATAAACGCGCCTAGTCAGCGCACATGCGGCTACGTGTTCGACGCCTTCTTGAACCACTGCGGATCTCTTCTGCAGAAGGTGGCATGGAGGCGATCACGGCTGCGGGCTACAAAAAGATCTTGGATGGCGTGTGGCGACGTTGTGTCCAGGTCCGTGCGCCTTCGCACATCGGCCACACGAATTTGTTAGGTCTCTGGCGGCGGGGTCAAGTCTTGGTTTATGCCCAACATATTTCCAAACGGGTCTTTCAGGGAAACATGCTTGGAATGCCATGGTGAGATCTCAACTTCCTGCGTGAAATCCGGACGCCGATTTTTCCACTCCGTCATTAGAGCGTCCAAGTCATCGACATCTACATGGCACATCGCCGGACCAGGACTGCCGCCCTTGTGCTCGGATAGATGGAGCACGAGGCCATCGCGAGACACCTGCATGTAGACGGGAAGGGTCGGCTCCAAACGAAACTCCCAGTCGATATGGAACCCGAGCCAATCAACGTAGTAAGCCTTCGCCTCGTCGTAACTACCAATGTGCAGAATCGGAACGGTGCGCTGCATGTGTGCTCTCTAATCGATGTAACTTCCAAACAGCCGATGGGAATGTCGGATTAAACGACAATATCCGTATACATGAGTCTATGGACGGTAGCGCCCGCGGAACAACAATCCAAGTCCGCCTTCTCGACGGCTGTGGCAACGAGTCGAACACGATGCAGAGGTTTGCCATGCAAAGCGCTTGGTTCGGCCTGGAGTGCGTCGTACTGCGCTTCGATCAAGCGGCGGGCGAGAATCCCAGCGTAACGAAAAGCGTGCTGAAGTGATGTTGCCAGATCGATTCCCGAAGTCTGGCTTCCTTGGGTTGTCCGTCTGCGTCGAGCGCCACACTTCGCGGCGGCCAATGAGACCCTGCAGGGCAGTGGGGACATGGCTGCGGGCTGTGAACCCGCCCTTCCGGCGTAGCATGTCGGACCTTCTCCGTAGCGCGCCGTAGCACAAGTGCTTGTTCGGAGAAGAAAACCGGTACTTACTCGGTGTTTTCTTGGGTTGGTGGAAAGGGAGGGACTCGAACCCTCGACCCCGGCATTATGAGTGCCGTGCTCTAACCAGCTGAGCTACCTTTCCAAGCCGTTTCCGGCGAGTTGCCGGGCAAGGTCCGTCGGCCGCCTGGGAAGGCGGGGCGGCGATTCTCCCGGCGGCGGTCCGGGGTGTCAAGACCACAATCCGCCACATTCTTTAAGCACCTCGCCACCGCGCGCCGCAAGTTGCGTCGGGATTGCGGCCCTTAATAGCTCCCACGGGCAAACGTCACCCGCCTCCCAAAAAACCAAGGGGAGCAACGACGGTGCGATAGAGGAGCGCGATCATGATGAAGAAAGTGTTGATTACTGCGGTGGCCCTGGCGGTGAGCAGCGGTGCGGCTTACGCGGGCGACAAGAACAAACTCACGAAAGAGGAAGGCGTTGGCATGTTCAGCGGCGCGGCGGCGGGTGCCATCGTTGGCGGTCCGATCGGCGCGGCGGTGGGCTTCATGTTCGGCGGCATTCTCGGTGACAGCGTCGGCACGGCGAATCGTGCGGAGACGCACGCCATGAAGATGGAAGAGCAGTCGAAACAGCTCGAACAGGAATTGATCGACGCACGCATCGCGCTTGCTAAGGCGAGCGAGCGTACGGGTGGCGATGAAATGCTCGACGCCCTGGCGCAGCGGCTCCATGCCGATGTGTTGTTCCGTACGAACGATACGAAGATGGATGCTGAAGTGGCCAGCAAGCTCGAAGACCTCGGCAAGCTGCTAGCGCTGCATGGACAGCTCGAAGTGCAGTTGCATGGGTTTGCCGATCCGCGCGGCACGTCAAAGAAGAATCTTGAGCTCTCGCTGGAGCGTGCGAACGCCGTGCGCGAAGCGCTGATTCGCGGTGGCGCCGCGCCGGAGCAGATCCAGCTGTCGGCTCACGGTGCCGATCTGACGACGGCGCCGAAGGGAGACCTGGAAGCGTATGCGTGGGAGCGTCGGGTGAGTCTGTCGATTCGCCCTGTCGATACCTCCGCAGTGGCGCGTAATCAGTGATCTCGCAGGGGCAAGGCGGCCGGCACGCGCCGGCCGCTTTTCTTCACGGGATTCGGCAGTAGCCAGCGTCGCGGTTCCCTTCTAGAGTCGAGTTCCCCGCATGTGTCTTGCGAGCATCGAGATGACCGAAGTCGAGAGCGCGCTGATTGTAGATTTCGCAACCGGCGCCGCCGAAACCACGCATTCCAAACCGCCGGCCGAACGTTTGCTGGCCGGCGAACCCGAACAAGTCGCGCGCAACTTTTTCAGCGATAGCGGCGGACGCTTTTTCGCCGGCGTTTGGGAAAGCACGCCGGGCAAGTGGCGCGTGCGTTACTCCGAAAACGAGTTCTGCCATCTCACGCGCGGTCGCATTCGTATTCAAAACGAGTCGGGTCGCAGTTGGTCGTTTGCTGCCGGCGCCACGTTTGTGATTCCCGCCGGCTTCGTCGGTGTGTGGGAAGTGATCGAGCCCACTTCGAAGTTGTATGTAATTTACGAGCCTGCTTAGTGCATGGGGCTCTCTGAGTGCCCCAAGACGGGGCAAAATACGTCGAATGCCCCATCTCGATCCGCTTAAACTCGGCTTGAATCCATTGGCATGCTTGCTGCATTGTGTACACCGTACGCATCTGTAGCTTTTCCGCTGCAGTGAAATGGCATCCTGGTCAATTACAGTAAACTCCAAACTCATGCCTTTGCCGGCATGTTTCTTTCTCACCACAAAGGGGAGACCTATGCGAAATCTGAGGATCTTGGCTGCGATCGGACTGCTGGGGGCAGCGACGGCGGCGAACGCCGGTGTGACTTCAACCTGGACTCTGACCAACGACTACGATTTCCGCGGTATCAGCCAGTCGGCCAAGGATCCTGCAATTCAGGGCAGCGTCGACTATGCCGGCGCCAATGGCTGGTACATCGGCGCATGGGGCAGCAACATCGATTTCGGCAAGGCCGATAACATCGTCTCGGATGCGGATATCGAAGTCGACTTGTACACCGGCTTCGCAGGCACTTCGGAAGGTGGGCTGGGTTGGGATGCCGGCCTAGTGTACTACACCTATCCGAGTGCTTCAGATCTCAACTACTTCGAGATCTATGGCAGCGTTTCCTACGAGTGGTTCAAGGGCAAACTGTGGTACTCGGATGCCTTTGGCGGCGATTACGCACAAGATGGTTACTCCGCCGCGCTGGGTAACGATGACGCTTCGGCCATCTACGTGGAAGGCAACGCCAACATTCCGCTGCCGAATGATTTCTCCCTACTGCTGCATGCCGGATACAGCACGGGTGATTATTGGGACAACCTCGCTAATGTAGTGAACCTGAGCGGATCCAATTTCGACGGCGAATATATCGACTACTCCATCGGCGTCGGTTACACCGTCAACAAGTTCAACCTGGCGCTCAAGTACGTGGATACAGACGGCGATCTGGAAACGACGGGCGACGTGTTCAACAACGAAGGCCGCGTGATCTTCACGATCGCGACCACCTTCCCTTGGAGCAACGACTGATCGTTCGATCGTTGTTTGAAACAAAAAGCCTCGCGTCGTCAGGACGCGAGGCTTTTTTCTTTGAAGCGTTCGCTGCTCGCGGCCACCGGCCTGGGTTTCGGCTTCGACAGCAGTAACAGTTCCTGGGCACGCTCGCCGGCGTGTTTCATTTCCACCAGCAATTGCTCCATCGGCACCGGTCGCGCCAGCAGATGCCCCTGCAGCGACAGATTCCTGGATCCGAGGAAGCGCTGGAACTGTTCGGCACGCTCCAGGCCTTCCACCGTGACCTGCAAGCCCAGGCCGTTGCACAAGTCGATGATGGCGCGAACGATCGAGCGCGAGCGTTCGTTCGAATCGATGCTTTCGATCAGGCTGCGATCCAGCTTCACGCGAGTCAGCGGTAATTGTTCGAGCGAGGACAGCGACGAGTAGCCGGTGCCGAAATCATCGAGTGCGATTGCGAGCCCCAGCGCACGCAGGCGATGCAACTGCTCGATGATGGCCGGACCGGTTTGTACCACCGACTCCGTGAGCTCGATCTCGATGCAACGAGGCGGAACGTCGTGTTCCTTCAGCAACTGCTGTACGCGGTCGACGAAGCGATAGTCCAGCAGCTGCCGCGGCGAAACGTTGATCGCGACGCGTGCGTGCGGCCACGTGCCTCGATGCCACATCGCTGCGGCTTTGATTGCCGTGCGCAGGACCCAATCGCTGATCTCGATGATCAGTCCCGATTCTTCCGCGACGCCCAGGAACTCGCCCGGCGGAATATATGTGCCATCGGCCTTGCGCCAACGAATCAATGCCTCGACCAGATGAGTTTGGAGATTGTCGAGCCCGAGCTCGGGCTGGAAGAACAGTTCGAATTCTTCGCGCTCCAGTGCGCGGCGCAGATCCTGTTCGATGCGGAACTTCGTCGACGCGCCCGCCAGCAGCTCGGGCGCGAACATGCTGAGCCGGCTGCGACCGAGCGCCTTCGCGTTGAATAATGCGGTGTCCGCCGCGATCAGCAGCGCTTCGGCGGAACGTTCGTGATCCGGATAAACGCTTGCACCGATGCTGATGCTGACGATCAGCTCGCGACCGTCGACTTCGATCGGCGCTTGAAACGCGCGAATGACCGCTTCGCCCACCGCTTGTATGTCGTCGATGCTCGCGGCTCGGTCGCATACAACCGTGAACTCGTCGCCGCCCAGGCGAGCTGCGAATCCGAGCGAGTGAGTGGCGCTTTCCAGTCGTTGCGCGATCCCGCGCAACACCCGGTCGCCAAAACTGTGTCCGACGCTATCGTTGATGTTCTTGAAATTGTCGACGTCCAGAAACAAGACGCCGACGCGGTTCTGCTCACGATCCGCGGTTTCGATGCAAGTGTTCAGCAGCGTGAACAAGTGACGTCGATTCGGCAGGCCGGTGAGCGGATCGAGCTCCGCCAGTTCTTGCAGCTGACGCGTACGTTCCGCGACTTTCTCTTCCAGCTGTTGATGGGCGTCCCGCGCGAGCGCTTGCGCACTTACGAGCTGATCCGCCATGCCATTGAAGGCTGTTGCGAGCGTATCGAGCTCGGCGAGGGGAACACCCGATGCTTCGAGGTTTGCTCGGCTAGCAGCGATCCATCGGCGCAATCCATCGACTAACTGATGTGACACGGGAACTCGATGTTTAGTCCACGGTGCGAGTGCGCCGTAGTCTGAACAGCGGGATTCGCCCGATCCATCAGGTCATGGCAAAAGTGAGGGCTGGATCTCAACCTTTGACTTATTGCTCTGCGCTATCGCGGCGCGATCCTGTCGTGAGTTGATTTTCAGCCGACGGTTTTCAGCACATCCGCCAGCGTCGTGACCAGCTCGTCGATCTGCGCTGGCGAAATGATCAACGGTGGCGACAGTGCGATGGTGTCGCCCGTGGTGCGAATCAGCAGGCCTTTTTCGAAGGCTTTCACCAACGCTTCGTACGCACGAGCGCCTGGCGCGCCAGCACGCGGCTGCAGTTCCACGCCAGCGACCAAACCGAGATTGCGAATATCGATGACGTTCGGCACCGAGCGCAGCGAGTGAACCGCGTCTTCAAACGTCTTCGCCAGATCCTTCGCTCGCGTGAGCAGTCCTTCGCGTTCGTATATGTCTTGAGTCGCGAGCGCGGCGGCGCAGGCGGCCGGATGAGCCGAGTAGGTGTAACCATGGAACAGCTCGATCGCGCCTTCGGGGCCGTTCATGAATGCGTCGTAGATATGTTTGCGCACGAACACCGCGCCCATCGGGATGGCGCCGTTGGTCAAACCTTTCGCCGTCGTGATGATGTCCGGCATCACATCGAAATATTGAGCGCCGAACGGTGCGCCGAGTCGACCGAAGCCAGTGATCACTTCGTCGAAGATCAGCAGGATGCCGTGACGATCGCAGATCGCACGCAGCTTCTGGAGATAACCTTTCGGCGGCAGGATCACACCTGCCGAGCCAGCCATCGGTTCCACGATCACCGCGGCGATGGTCGATGCGTCGTGCAACGTCACCAAGCGTTCTAAATCCTCGGCGAGATGCGCGCCCCACTCGGGCACGCCGCGACTGAACGCGTTGTGCTCGTGATCAAGCGTATGACGCAGATGATCTGTGCCGGGCAACAGTGCGCCGAAGAACTTACGATTGTTACTCAAGCCGCCGACGGAAATGCCGCCGAAGCCAACGCCGTGATATCCCTTTTCGCGGCCGATCAATCGCTGCCGTGAAGCTTCGCCTTTGACGCGGTGATAGGCGAGCGCGATCTTCAGTGCCGTGTCCACCGACTCGGAACCGGAGTTGCTGAAGAACACATGGTCGAGATCGCCGGGAGTGAGTTTGACCAGGCGGTTCGCGAGCTCGAATCCGATCGGATGCCCCATCTGAAACGTCGGCGCATAGTCCATCGTCGACATTTGTTCGGTGACCGCGGCGACGATCTCCTTGCGGCCGTGGCCGGCGTTCACACACCACAAACCGGCGCAGCCATCGAGCACTTTGCGTCCGTCTGGCGTCCAGTAGTGCATGCCGTCGGCACGCGCCAGCAGTCGCGGCTTGTCTTTGAACTGCCGGTTGGCAGTGAACGGCATCCAGAAAGCTTCAAGCGTGTCGCGGGAGGGAAGGGACGACATGGTGGCTGTCCGAGGATGGGCTGGGATGGCCGATGATAAGAAAATTACACGCCGGTCTCAAATCTGCCCGCACGGATCGCTAGATTCGAGGGGCGGTTGTCTATTATTCTAAACACCTGATCCCGCTACCTACTATTTCGGCGCAGTCTCATGAACATCGATGTCGGCGGTCATTTGCGTGCGGTCCGCATGATGTACGGCTTGTCGCAGCGGGAGCTGGCGAAACGCGCTGGTGTGACCAACGGCACCATCTCCCTGATCGAGCAGAATCGCGTCAGCCCGTCGGTGAGCTCACTGAAAAAGGTGCTCGACGGCGTGCCGATGTCGCTCGCCGATTTCTTTACCTTGGATTTGCAGGAAACTCCCCAAGTGTTCTACGCCCGCGACGAGCTGGCCGACATCGGCGATCGCGACGTGTCGCTGCGGCTGGTGGCGGCGAAACGGGCCAATCGCGCCATGACCATCATGCACGAACGCTATCGGCCCAACGCCGATACCGGTTCGGACATGCTGAGCCACAAGGGCGAGGAGGGCGGCATCATTCTGACGGGACGCATGGAATTGACCGTCGGGGGTCAAAGCAGGGTGCTCGGGCCCGGAGACGCGTACTATTTCACCAGCGCGGTCCCCCATCGGTTCCGCAACGTCGGCGACGAAGCGTGCGAAATAGTGAGCGCCAGCACGCCGCCAACGTTTTAATTTGTCGCTCCCCGTTTGGGCTCGCTAATCATGAAAACCACTGTCGCCGCCACTCAGTACGCCAGCACGCCGGATCGTGCCGCCAATCTCGCCAACGCTGAACGGCTGATACGCCAGGCGGCCAAGCAGGGCGCGAACATCGTGCTGATCCAGGAGCTGTTCGAGACGCCGTACTTCTGCAAAGAGCACAACGCCGAGTACTTCTCGCTCGCGATGCCAATTGCCGAGAACCCCGCCGTCCGCCGCTTTCAGGATCTGGCGCGCGAACTGAACGTTGTGTTACCCGCGAGTGTGTACGAACGCGCGGGCAACACTTTCTATAACAGCGTCGCCATCATCGATGCCGACGGCTCGCTGATGGGCACCTACCGCAAAGCTCACATTCCCGAGAGCCCGGGCTATCACGAGAAGTTTTTCTTCTCGCCCGGCGACACGGGTTTCAAAGTGTGGCCGACGCGCTTCGGCACCATCGGCGTCGCGATTTGCTGGGACCAATGGTTCCCCGAGTCGGCGCGTGCGATGGCGCTGCTCGGCGCGGAAATTCTTTTCTATCCGACCGCCATCGGCTCGGAGCCGCAGGATCTGAGCCTCGATTCGCGCGATCACTGGCAGCGCGCGATGCAAGGCCACTCCGCTTCGAACATCATGCCGTTGGTGGCTTCGAATCGCGTCGGTACCGAGCAGGGCGAGCGCTGGAAAGTCACGTACTACGGATCGTCGTTCATCACCGATCACACGGGTGCGAAGATCAAAGAAGCGCCTCGCGAGGGCGAAGCGGTGTTGACCGCGACCTTCGATCTCGACGCGATTCGCAACTACAGAACGTCGTGGGGCGTGTTCCGCGATCGCCGGCCGGAGCTGTACGGCCCGATCATGACGCTCGACGGCCATCAAAAAGTGCGCTGAGCGAAATTCATTCCGCCGCGTGGCGGTTAACGCACCGGAGCGATTGCTCCGGCGTCCATTGAAAGTGCCGTTCGGCGGGCTTGCGCTGCTCTCCTTGCGCGAGAGCTCGCGTGTCGTGCGGGCGAGGTTGTCGATTCATGCAGATATTCGTTTCTTGCCCGCCCGGCGTCGCGGACCTTACGGCTGCGGAGTTGCGGACCTGTGGCGCCGCCGACGTTAGCGAGTTCAAGCTCGGCGTGCAGGCCGAGGGCTCGTTGGAAGTCGCTTATCGGGCGTGCTTGTGGTCGCGCACGGCCAGTCGCGTGTTACTGCCGCTTGGAACGTTTCCAGCGGCGACGCAGGAGCAACTGTACGAAGGCGTTTCATCTATCGACTGGCAACAGCACATCAATCCCAAGGGCACGCTCGCTATCGACTTCGCCGGTGCATCGAGCGGCATCACTCACACGCATTTCGGCGCACTCAAGACGAAGGACGCGATCGTCGATCAGTTTCGCGCTCGTACGGGCGAGCGGCCTTCTGTGGAACTGGAACAGCCGGATGTACGCATCGACGTGCGTCTGGATCGCGATCGCGCGACGGTGAGTCTGGATCTCTCCGGCGAAAGTTTGCATCGACGCGCTTATCGCGCTCGGGGCGTGGCGGCGCCGCTGAAAGAAAATCTGGCTGCGGCTGTGTTGCTTCGTTCCGGCTGGCCTGCGATTGCCGAGCAAGGTGGCGAGCTTGTCGATCCGATGTGCGGCTCGGGGACGCTCGTCATCGAAGCTGCGTTGATGGCGTTGGACATCGCTCCGGGTTCGATGCGTAACCACTTCGGTTTCATCGGTTGGCGCGGTCACAATAGAGATCTCTGGCAAAGTTTGATTGAGGAAGCTCGCGCGCGTCGCGAGGCGACTTCATCGAAGCGCATCACGCTCAGAGGTTACGACACCGATGCGACTGCAGTTCGTGCCGCGATTGAAAACGTCGAGCGTGCACGGCTGCGTGGGTTCGTTCACATCGAGCGGCGTGAGTTGGAGCAACTTACGCGGCAGAGCGAAGCGCCGACCGGGTTGGTCGTCACGAATCCTCCGTACGGCGAGCGCATCGGCGACCAGGAGCAGTTGCAGGGGCTTTACACAACGCTCGGCGCGAAGCTGCGTGAGCACTTCGAGGGTTGGAAGGCCGCGGTGCTGACGGGCAATCCGCCGCTCGCTAAATCCATCGGCATCAATGCGCGTCGCACACACACGTTGTTCAACGGTCGTATCGAGTGTCGCTTGCTGCGTTTCGAGGTCTCACCTTCGGAATATCGGGGCGAGCGCAGGCCTCCGCCGGATCAGGCTCAATTGCGTGAGCTGCCGGGTGCGCAGATGTTTGCGAACCGTCTGCGCAAGAACATCAAGTCGATGCAGGACTGGGCAAGGCGCGAGGACGTGAATTGTTATCGCATCTACGATGCCGACATGCCCGAGTACGCCTTCGCTATCGATCAATACAGCGATGGCGAGAACAATCGCTGGGTCGTGGTGCAGGAATATGCGCCACCTAAAACCATCGAGCCGAAAGCCGCGCGTCAGCGGCGTAACGAAGCGTTGGCGGTGATTCCGCACGAGCTGGGGATCGAGCCGGAGCGTTTGTTTATTCGCGAGCGCCGGCAACAAAAGGACGGCACTCAATACGAGAAGTTGGACAGCGAACGTTATTACGATGTCGTTCGCGAGCAGCCCTACAAATTCGCGGTGAACTTCACCGACTATCTCGACACCGGTTTGTTTCTGGATCATCGCCTGACGCGCCGTCGTATCGGCGAACTCGCGCGCGGCAGGCGATTTCTGAATTTGTTCGCCTATACAGGGACTGCGACTGTGTATGCAGCCGGCGGCGGAGCGGCGTCATCCACGACTGTGGACATGTCGCGCACCTATCTGGAGTGGGCGAAACGCAACTTGGCGTTGAACGGTTTGGCGGAGCCGCAACACGGTTTTGTGCAAGCGGACTGCCTGGCCTGGCTGCAGGATCAGCAAGACAAACCGCGTCGCTGGGACTTGATGTTTATCGATCCGCCGACGCACTCGCGTTCCAAGCGCATGGAGCAGGATTTCGACGTGCAGCGCGATCACGTTCAGTTGCTGCAGCTGGCGGCCAAGCTGTTGGCGCCCGATGGAATCATCGTGTTCTCCAACAACTACACGCGTTTTCGTTTGGATCGCGACGGGCTGGCAGCCTTCGATATCGACGATATCAGCCGAAAAACCCTGCCGCGCGACTACGAACGCAACCCGCGCATTCACGCCTGTTTCGTGTTGCGCCCGAGAATTGCGGCGGTTCACGTTGAAGGAGTTACTGAAAGTTCTGCCGGTTAGGCGGGCACGGGCTGAGCGAAGAACTCGGCCCGCGGGTGGGCCATTCATCGACCAAACTTCGCACACTGCGTCAAAATGGTGTGCAAAACAGTGAAAGGGTGCTTTTTTCCGTCAAAAAGCCCCGCAAATAAGGGCTCCGGCGCATTGCCATGACGGACCCGTTGCAGCACAATTGCGCCCGCGTTACAGGCGCCCCCTTTTCCCCCCAGATTTGCACCGAAGTGATTGTTATGAGCGGCGATCCGTTCCAGGTTCATTTTCATCCCAAGCTCGGCGTGGTGATCTACGATCCCGTCGCCCAGATGGGCTTGGCTCGCGAGCAGATGCGCCTGTTCAAGGTCGGCTCCATGACCTCCAGCACGTTCATGCGGGGCATCGTCAGCAAGGACTTGAACCCCTGCACGGGCGATACCGCGACCGAGACGGCGGGTGCCGTCGAGACCTATCGCGCCGCTCGCGGTGGCCGTCGCAAACCGTATTGCGAACAGTGCCGCCGTCATTTCGGCTCGGTGGATTTCACCGTGTGCAGCGATTGCAGCGCCATCCGTTGCACCTGTGGCACCTGCAGCTGCGTTTCCAGCTCGCGCCGTCGCAAGGCTGCTTGATCGCTTTACGCTGCTTCGCGCAGTCGAATCGGATATAAAAGGCGCCGCACTCCGGCGCCTTTTTTCATGCCATGAACATTTTCAGAATCTTCACCGTCGAAGCGGCCCATCGCCTGCCCAACGTCCCCGCCGGCCACAAGTGCTCGCGCCTGCACGGCCATTCCTTTCGCATCGAACTGCACTTGAGCGGCGACGTCGATGCGCACACCGGCTGGGTGATGGACTTCGCCGATGTGAAGACCGCCTTCCAACCGATCTACGATCGCCTCGATCATCACTATTTGAACGAGATCCCCGGCCTGGAAAATCCCACCAGCGAAAATCTCGCCCGCTGGGTGTGGAAACAAACAAAGGTCGTGCTGCCGCTGCTGAGCAAAGTCGTGATTCACGAGACCTGCACGAGCGGGTGCGAGTATCGCGGCGAGAGCAGTGACGCGGATGGATGCTCGGATTAATTTGGAACAATCGTGGCTGGAATCATCGGTTTATTGCTTGTGATCGGTATTCCGCTACTGCTCGTGGGAGAGGTGTTTCGTGAGCCTTCTCCCTCAGCCCGCAGGATAGTTTTGATCATCGGCAGCGTGCTGTGCGTTATCAGCGGTGTGCTGTGGCTCCTTGGGCTCAATGCACTGCCCGTGGTGTTGTTCGCCTATGTGCCTGCTTGCCAGATGTGGCTGTACGCGCGGATGTCGCAACGATTCAAGGGGAGATATGGCCGCGAGATGCGGCTGATCGCCTCCGGGATCGTTTCCGATCCAGAGCTCAGGAAGGATGTTTATTATTCCAAGGCATACTTCATCGGCGCGACCGGTGTACCGCTGATCCTGCTCATGCTGACGGTTTCTTTGACTGCGAAATGAGAGGCATAGTACTTTCGATCGGCCTGCTGGCCTGCTCCAGTTATATCTGGCCCGTGCTCTACAAACGGAGCGGCAGCGAAACGACGTTTCTGATCGTCAGCATCATCGGATTGGCGGTGGCGGCGACGCTGGCGTGGTTGTCGCCAAAGATCGAAAGGTCGAGTGGGCTGAAGATCAGTGGCTGGCGTATCGTATTTTTGATCCTGTGCAGCGCGCCAGGTCGCGGCGTTGGAGATTGCCTTTGCTACTGCATATTGGATGCAGATTGACGGCGCACCTATTCGTCTCGGAGCGCTAGCCGCACTGCCTGCAGCTGCGTTCCTGATAGTTCATCTCTACGATGTTGCAGATTTCCGATTGCTGCCCTACTTCGCATTGCTAGCCGTATGGTATGGATATTTGGTGGCCCAGACGCAGCGATTCATCAGCTCGGCCATCGTCCACGCGTTACACAACATGCTGGCTATGCTCGTCGCATACGTGGGCCTGCCCGACACCTTGCTCGGTTTCTCGCGGCTGGGTTACTTTTGGCTGGGATTGCTGGCGATCGGCAATTTCTTTGCTGTGAACCTTTTGGCAAAACAATGGATCAAGGCGCTCGGGCCCACAGGCTCCGCACCCGATGTCAAAGCATCGACGATCTAGTGAGACAACGAACCGCTACAACCAATCCCGCGCGCGATACCACATCATCGCCAGCACCAGCGCCGGCATTCTCAACAACTCGCCTCCCGGGAAATCCCGGTGACGTAGCTTAGTAAACAAATCGAATCGTTCGGCCTGACCCGCGACGGCTTCGGCAACGAGGCGGCCGGCGATGCCGGTGAGGGCGATGCCGTGGCCGGAAAAGCCTTGTAAGTAATAAATGTGCGGGGCTAGCCGGCCGAAGTCGGGGGCGCGGCTCATGGTGATATCGACGTAGCCGCCCCAGGCATACTCGATGCGCGCATCGGCGAGTTGAGGGAATACATTCAACATGCGTTTGCGCGTGGCGGTTGTGGTGTCGAAGGCATCCAAGCCGGAGTAGCTGACGCGTCCGCCGAAGAGCAAGCGGTGGTCGGCCGAGCGACGGAAATAATCGAGCACGAAGTTGATGTCGGTGACGGCGATGTTCTCTCGCATGAGCCGTTGCATGCGGGCTTCGCCGAGCGGTTCGGTGGCGACGATGTACGTGCCGACGGGCATGATGCGCGAGCGCAGGGAAGGGACGAGCTTGTCGAGATATGCGTTACCGCAGAGGACAACGAACTTCGCACGCACTTTCCCTGCCGCCGTGCTGACGACAGCGGGGTCGTCATAGGAAACGTTCGTGACCAGCGAGTTCTCGTAAATCGTCACGCCCGCCGAGCTCGCAGCGGCCGCGACGCCCAGCGTGTAATTCAAAGGATGAAGATGACCGCTGCCGTTGTCGTAAAGGCCGGCGCAGTAACGCTTCGTTTCCAACAACGACTCGACTTCGGCCCGCTCAAGCAATCGAAGATGGCGATAGTCATACTTCTCCGCAGCCTCGCGCTGCTCTTGAAGCAAGTCGTCCCTTTGGCGCGGCTTGATCGCGACGTGCATCTGGCCCCAGTGCAAATCGCAATCGATGTTGTACTTCGCGACGCGCTCGCGAATCAGCTGCAAACCTTCGAGTGAGATATCCCACATGCGACGCGCGTTCTCGGCGCCGACTTGATTGACCAGCTTGGTTTGTCCGCTAGCGAAGCCACTGATCGCCTGGCCACCACTGCGTCCGGATGCGCCCCAGCCAACGCGATGGCCTTCGAGCAGAACGACGCGATAGCCGCGCTCTGCAAGTTCCAATGCAGTGGAGCAGCCAGCGATGCCGCCGCCGATGACGCACACATCGGCGCTCACTTCACCGCGCAGCGAGGGATGCTCGGGCGCGGGATTGGCGGACGCTTGATAATAGGAAACCGCTGTATTCGCATCAGCCAGCCGCCCGCGCACGGACCCGTTGCCGGCACCGCTAGCATCGCGTCGTGGCGATGGATTGGCGGACGCCGCCTCATAAGAAGGATCGCGGTTCATCTTCAGCATGTACGGGCATACCACGCATATTCAAGCGGCGTGACATGCGACTCGAATGCCTGCAGCTCGCCCCGTCGAGTGGTGACGAACAGCCGATGGAATTTCTCACCGAGATACTCACGCATCAACGCACTGCCTTCGAACTTCGACGCCGCTTCCGGCCAGGTGATCGGCAATGTTGTCACAGCATTTCGATATGCGTTACCGCTGATCGGCGCGCCCGGGTCGAGGCGGCGTTGCAAGCCGTGATGAATTCCCGCCAGTACCGCAGCCGTCAGCAAGTAAGGATTCGCATCGGCACCCGCGACTCGGTGCTCAATGCGTCGATTCTCTGACGTGCTCACCGGAACGCGCAGCGCGACGCCGCGGTTGTTCACTGCCCAGCTGGAATTCAACGGCACATAGGATTCGGAGCGATAGCGGCGATAGGAATTCGCCGTGGGTGCGAAGATCAGCATCGCATCGGCCATCGTTGCCCCGAGACCGCCGATCGCATGCTTGAGTTTATCGCTGCCAGTCGGATCCTCTGCCGCGAAGATATTGCGGCCGTGCTCGTCGAGCAGACTCACATGAATGTGCGCACCGCTGCCCGCCATATCCATGTACGGCTTCGGCATGAACGTCGCTTCCATTCCGTGTCGAGCGGCAACTCCGCGCACCAGCCGCTTGAAACGAATCGTCTGATCGCAGGCGAGCAGGGCATCGGGCGAATGATGAAGGTTCACTTCGAATTGTCCGGGGCCGTACTCGGCCAACGCGGTCCCCGAAGGAATTTCTTGGGTTGCACAGGCGGAGGAAATCTCCGCGAGCACCGCGGAGTATTCATTCAAATCGACCATCGAGTTGATCTGCGTTTGATACTCGCGCCGACCTGTTAGGGGCAAGCGAGGCGGTTGCACCCGGCCTTCGACCGTTCGCTCGGGATCGAGCAAATAGAATTCCAACTCCAACGCCACCACCGGCGTGAGACCGAGATCGCGAAAGCGTTTCAGCACATTCGCGAGCACATGCCGCGGGTCGCCATAAAAAGGTGAGCGGTCGTGATCGTGCATCGTCACTTGGATCTGCGCGACGCCTTCGTCCTCTCGCCACGGAACGGGCAGCAAGGTCCCGTCGATGGGGAGGCAGGAGCGATCGGCGTCGCCTTCGTCGAAGCCGAGTCCGGTCTCCTGAATCGTGCCGCCAAGCACGTCGAGCGCGAACATCGACCCCGGCAACAAAAAGCCGCCGGCGTAAACCTGGGGCAGGTCGTCGATTGCAACGCGCTTGCCGCGATGGATTCCGCACAAGTCCGCGAGCAGGACGTCAACAAAGCGCGTGCGAGGGTGACGCTCGCGAAATGCGGCCAGCCGGGCTGCAGGGTCGATGACCGCCATGAGGGGCTACCTGTTTAAGATTTAGGGGCTGCATTGAGAACAGCCACGAGCTGAACCAGCGGCGAGGATAGCCACCGCAACACCGTGCCGGCAAGGGGGCCGCGGTCCGTCGGGCTTTCATAAGCCATTGAAACAGCTTGGTTTCGACCCCATCATCCAATCCCGGAGAGGCGGCCGGGGCCCGAATATGCTTAAATGGCGCCTCGCGATCAGGCCGGAGATCCTGCCGGCTGTTAAAGATCTTAAACGTGTCTACTCGTAAACCGCTCATCGGCATCCCCGCGGATCGGCGCCTGTTGGGCCACCACTACTTCCATTGCGTCGGCGAGAAATACATCGCCGCTGTCGCGGAAGGCGCTCAAGCGGTGCCGGTCTTGATTCCGTCCCTCGGCGACGGATTGGAAGCGCGTGAGTTGCTCGCCGACGTCGATGGAATCCTGCTCACGGGTAGTCCGTCGAACGTCGAACCGCATCGATACAACGGTCCGGCGAGCGATCCGGGCACGTTGCACGACGCGTGGCGGGACGCGACGACGCTGCCGATGATTCCGCGCGTGATCGAGTCGGGCTTGCCGCTGCTCGCGGTGTGTCGCGGCTTTCAGGAAATGAACGTCGCGTTCGGCGGGACGCTCTGGCAGAAGCTGCATGAAGTGCAGGGCCTTCGGGACCATCGCGAGAACACCGAGGCGCCGCTCGACGAGCAGTACGGGCCGGCGCACGACATCGAGCTGACGCCCGGTGGCGTGTTGGAGCGCCTCGCGGGCGAGCGACGACTGAATGTGAATTCGCTGCACTCCCAGGGAGTGCAAACCCTGGGCGCGGGGCTGATCGTCGAGGCTCGCGCGCCGGATGGAGTGATCGAAGCTTTTCGAGTGGCGGACGCGCCGTCGCTCGCGCTCGGGGTGCAATGGCATCCGGAGTGGAAGTTCAAGAACAACTTTTTTTCGCGCGCGCTGTTCGCCGCTTTTGGTGAGGCCGCGCGCGAGCGTGCCCGCCAACGTGCGGCAAGGTAATTTTATGAGTGGCATTCAACAGTTTTTCAAAGAGCATGGCATCGCCGAGTGTGAAGCCATCATTCCGGACATGGCCGGCGTAGCGCGCGGCAAAGTGATGCCGGCGGCGAAGTTCGCGGAAGAAGAGGGCATGCGTTTGCCCGAGAGCATCTTCTTGCAGACGGTCACTGGCGATTATCCCGATGAAGAGCGCGCCATCAGCCCCTCGGAAATCGACGTGGTGATGAAGGCCGATCCCAGTACCGTTCGCGTCGTGCCGTGGGCGGCCGAACCCACCGCATCGGTCATTCACGATAGTTTCTATTCGGACGGCCGCCCGGTGACGATGGCACCGCGCTATGTGTTGCAGCATGTGCTCGAACTGTATGCGCAGCACGGCTGGGATCCGGTGGTCGCACCGGAGCTTGAGTTCTATCTGGTCGAGCCGAACACCGACTCCGACTATCCGTTGAAGCCGCCCATCGGCCGTTCCGGCCGTCCGGAAGTGGGGCGCCAGTCGTATTCGATCGCGGCGGTCAACGAATTCGATCCGATGTTCGATGACATGTATGCGTTCTGCGAAGCGCAGGACATCGAGATCGACACGCTGATTCACGAAGACGGCGCGGCGCAGATGGAAATCAATCTGCTGCACGGGAATGCGATGTCGCTGGCCGACCAGGTGTTCCTCTTCAAACGCACCGCGCGCGAAGCGGCCATGCGTCACAAGATGTATGCGACGTTCATGGCCAAGCCGATGGCTCGCGAGCCCGGCAGCGCCATGCACATCCATCAGAGCATCGTCGATCGTCGCACCGGTAATAATGTGTTCAGCGATACCGAAGGCCGTCCTTCGCCGCTGTTCTTTTCGCACATCGCGGGCTTGCAGAAATATCTGCCGGCGGCGATGTCGTTGTTCGCGCCGAACGTGAATTCGTACCGGCGCATCACCAGGCACTACTCAGCGCCGATCAACACACAATGGGGTTACGACAATCGAACCGCGGGACTACGCGTGCCGGTGTCGAATCCCAAGAATCGTCGCGTCGAAAACCGGATCGCCGGGGCCGACGCGAATCCCTACCTGGCCATCGCAGCTTCGCTGGCGTGCGGCTATCTCGGCATGGTCGAAGGACTGAAGCCGAGCGAGCCCATCACCGGCAGCGCGTATGACTTGCCGTTCTCTCTTCCCCGCAACATCGAAGATTCGCTGCGGCTGCTGCGTGACTGCCGGCCGTTGATCGAAATCCTCGGCGAGCGTTTCGTCATCGCCTATGCGGCGGTGAAGGAGAACGAATATGAAACGTTTTTGCAGGTGATCAGCTCCTGGGAGCGCGAGCACTTGCTACTCAATGTATAAGGCGGGCACGCAAGTGCTCGACGTGACCACTCATGGCTTACTTCCGTCGTTTTAGATAACCCATCCACGAGAATCTCAAGCGGATCCACATGGCGTCTTCAATTCCCGAGCGCAGCACCGGAGAGTGGCAGGCGCTCGATGCCGCCCATTACATCCATCCGTTTACCGATCATGCAGCGCTGAGCAAGAAAGGCACGCGGCTGATCACACGCGCCGAGGGCGTGTACTTATATGAGTCCGGCGGCCGTCGCATTCTCGACGGCATGTCCGGGCTGTGGTGCGTCAATCTCGGCTACGGACGGCGCGAGCTGGCCGATGCCGCTTACAAACAGATGCAGGAGCTGCCGTACTACAACAGCTTCTTTCAGGTCGCTCATCCGCCGGCCATCGAGCTCGCGCGACTGCTTGCTGAAGTCACGCCACCGCAGTTCAAGCATGTCTTCTTCACCGGTTCAGGTTCGGAAGCCAACGACACCGTCGTTCGCACGGTGCGCCATTACTGGAACGTGCTGGGGCAGCCACAGAAGACGGTGATCATCAGTCGCAGGAATGCGTACCACGGCAGCACCATGGCGGGCGCGAGCCTTGGCGGCATGAAGCCCATGCACGAGCAGGGCGGCTTGCCCATTCCTGGCATCGTGCACATCAACCAACCTTATTGGTTCGGCGAAGGCGGCGATCTGTCGCCCGAAGAGTTCGGGCTCAAGGCCGCGCGCGAGCTGGAGCAAAAGATCATCGAGATCGGCGCGGATAAAGTTGCTGCCTTCATCGGTGAACCGATTCAGGGAGCCGGTGGAGTCATCATTCCACCCGCGACGTATTGGCCCGAGATTCAGCGCATCGTCGACAAGTACGGCATCTTGCTGATCGCCGACGAAGTGATCTGCGGGTTCGGCCGCACCGGTCGCTGGTTCGGATCGGAGTACTTCGGCATCCGTCCCGATTTGATGCCCATCGCGAAGGGCCTGTCTTCGGGCTACCTGCCGATCGGCGGTGTCATGGTCGGCGAGCGCGTCGCCGAGGTGATGACCGTCAAAGCGGGCGAGTTCAATCACGGCTTCACCTATTCAGGACATCCGGTGGCCTGCGCCGTCGCCTGCGCAGCCATCAACATCCTGCGCGACGAACGCATCGTCGAGCGAGTGCGCGACGACGTCGGTCCTTACTTGCAGAGTCGCTGGCAGGAGCTGGGCTCGCATCCCCTGGTGGGCGAGACCCGCATGGTCGGCCTGATCGGCGCGCTCGAATTGGTCAAGGACAAGGCGCGTCGTCAAGCCTTCCCGGATCCTGGCGAAGTCGGGGTGCTGTGCCGCGACCTGTGTATCGCCAACGGATTGGTGATGAGAGCGGTGCGCGACACGATGATCATTGCACCACCGTTGGTCATCAGCCGCGAACAGATCGACGAGTTGGTCGACAAGGCTCGCAAGACCCTCGATCAAACGCACGCCGAACTGCAAAGACAGGGAAAACTCTAGCGTTCGCAATGGGCGCCCCGTAGCCCGCACCCCCGCTTCTGCGTTACCCTCGCGAAACGTGCAACTTCCGGGGAGAAACCTCTAATGAATACGGCGATGATCCATTCGCTGCGTACTGTGCTGGCGATCAGTGCGATTGCCCTGGCCGTCGCGGCCTGCGGCAAGAAAGAAGAAGCCAAGCAAGCCGACGCGCCCGGCGCCGCTGCCGAGGAAGAGAAGGTTCTCCACGTCTACAACTGGTCGGATTACATCGCCGAAGACACCATCAAGAACTTCGAAGAGCAGACCGGCATCAAGGTCACCTACGACGTTTTCGATTCCAACGACATGCTCGAAACGCGCCTGCTGGCCGGCAACTCCGGCTTCGACGTGGTGGTGCCGTCGGCCTCGTTCCTGGAGCGCCAGATCAAAGCCGGCGTGTTCCAGAAGCTGGATAAATCCCAGATCCCGAACCTCAAGAACATGGACCCGGACATCCAGCAGCGCGTCGCCCTGCACGACCCGAGCAACGAGCACTCGGTGACCTACCTGTGGGGCACCACCGGTATCGGCTACAACGTCGACAAGGTCAAGAAAATCCTCGGCGACACGCCGCTCGATTCCTGGAACCAGATTTTCGATCCCAAGCAGCTCGCCAAATTCAAGGACTGCGGCGTGTCGGTGCTCGATGCCCCGGATGAAATCCTCAAAGTAGCGTTGCAGTGGATGGGCCGCGATCCGAACAGCCAGAAGGAAGAAGACCTGGCGGCGGCGGAAGAGAAGCTGATGGCGATTCGTCCGTTCATCCGCAAGATCCATTCGTCGCAGTACATCGACGATCTCGCCAACGGCGAGCTGTGCATCGCCATCGGCTGGAGCGGCGACATTCTGCAAGCGCGCGACCGCGCCAACGAAGCCGGCCAGGGCGTGAAGGTGGCGTACTCGATTCCGAAGGAAGGCACCATCGTGTGGTTCGACATGCTGGCGATTCCGGCCGATGCCAAGCACCCGAAGAACGCGCACAAGTTCATCAACTATCTGATGGAGCCGCAGGTCACCGCGAACAACTCCAACTTCGTCAACTACGCCAACGGCAACGCCGCGTCGCTGTCGATGGTGAGCGACGACGTGAAGAACGATCCGGGCATCTATCCGACGCCGGAAGTGAAGGCCAAGCTGTTCCCGTCGCTGGCTTATAACGAACAGTTCACCAGCGCGATGGCGCGCATGTGGCAGAAGTTCACGACTGGTCAATAACTGATCGCTCGCGCGCGTCGAGGTCTGGATGGCCAGCAACGTGGGCCCGAAGGAGCAGCTTGCGGTCTGGAACGATCCGCAAGCTGTTCCGTACGTCAACATCGAACGGGTCACCAAGAAATTCGGTGACTTCGTCGCAGTCAACAATGTCTCGCTGAAGATCTACAAGAAGGAGTTGTTTTGCCTGCTCGGCGGCTCGGGCTGCGGCAAGACGACGTTGCTGCGCATGCTGGCCGGCTTCGAGGAGCCGACCAGCGGCAAGATCTTCATCGACGGCGTGGATATGACCAACATCCCGCCGTACGAGCGGCCCGTGAACATGATGTTCCAGTCGTACGCGCTGTTCCCGCACATGACGGTGGAACAAAACGTCGCGTTCGGTTTGAAACAAGACGGCCTGCCGAAGGCGGAGATCAAAACGCGTGTCGACGACATGCTCAACCTGGTGCGGTTGACGCAGTTCGCCAAGCGCAAACCTCATCAGTTATCCGGCGGTCAGCGTCAGCGCGTGGCGTTGGCGCGTTCGCTGGTGAAGCGGCCCAAGCTGTTGCTGCTCGACGAGCCGCTCGGCGCGCTCGATAAAAAACTGCGCGAGCACACGCAGTTCGAGCTGGTGAATTTGCAGGAGCAGCTCGGTGTGACGTTCGTTGTCGTCACGCACGACCAGGAAGAGGCGATGACGTTGTCGTCGCGCATCGGTGTGATGAACGCCGGTGAAATCGTCCAGGTCGGCACGCCGAAGGACATCTACGAATATCCCAGCACCAAGTTCGTCGCCGAGTTCATCGGCAACGTCAACATGTTCCAGGGGCGCCTGGTCGAGGACGAGCCCGATCACGTGCGCATCGATGCGCCGGAGCTGCAGGGCACGATCTACGTCGACCACGGTGTGAGCTCGGCGCCGGATGCCACGGTGTTCGCGGCGATTCGGCCGGAGAAGATCCTCATCTCTATCGACCCGCCGCAG
>Ga0247784_1000012_pt1 | contig 67928 bp, 51 predicted proteins | sample UWRJL169409R5_FD_179909 | JGI IMG/M metagenome (GOLD analysis project Ga0247784, IMG submission 179909) | Plant litter microbial communities from Arlington Agricultural Research Station in Wisconsin, United States - UWRJ-L169-409R-5 | ecosystem: Environmental > Terrestrial > Plant litter >...
GATATCGATGCCGTGCTCCAGCGCGCCGAACTGTGGCGCCAACGCATTGCCGCTCAATTGAGCCCATAAATGAACTCAGCCATGAACGCAGCTGCTTCCAATCACGACCCGGCCGAAATCGCCCGCTTCGACGCGACCGCGCAGCGTTGGTGGGATCTGCAGGGAGAATTCCGTCCGCTACACGTGCTGAACCCGGTGCGCTTGGATTACGTCGACGAGAAAGCGTCGTTGCGTGGCAAGCGCGTGCTCGATGTCGGCTGCGGCGGCGGCATCCTCACCGAAGCGATGGCTCGGCGCGGCGCTCAGGTCACAGGCATCGACCTCGCGCCACAAACCATCGAAGTCGCGGAGCTGCACGCGCTCGAAAGTCAGCTCACGATTCGTTACGTGCGAGAAGCGGCCGAAGCGCACGCCGCCCACTCTGCTGGCGCCTACGACGTGGTCACTTGCATGGAAATGCTGGAACACGTGCCCGAGCCCGAAAGCGTGCTGCGTGCTTTGCATGATCTGGTGCGTCCCGGCGGCGACGTGTTCGTGTCCACGCTCAATCGCAATCTCAAGTCTTATTTGATGGCCGTGATCGGCGCCGAGTACGTCCTCAACATGCTGCCTCGGGGCACGCATACTTACGATCGCTTCATCAAGCCTTCCGAGCTCAGCCGCTGGGCGCGCGCCGCCGGGCTCAGCGTCCTGGACATCGCCGGTCTTGCTTACGACCCGATTCGACACACCGCCAGTCGCACCGACGACGTGGCGGTGAATTACATGATGCATCTTCGCAGGGACTGATCACTGGTGACTAACGATTCGATTTGGCTGGTCGTCCTGGCCGCCGCGTGTATTGGCGCATCGCTGGGTGCGCTGATCGCGTCGTTGCGTGCACGCCAGCGCGCGCAGTCATTGCACGTGGAAATCGCTGTGCTCAAAGCGCAGCTCAAGAGCGATGAGCAGTTGGAGCGCGAGCGGCAGGCTGCGCTCGAACGCTCGCTGGATCGATTGAAGTCGTCGTTCGACACGGTCGCGAACTCTTCCCTGCGTTCCAATAGCGAACTGTTCTTGCAGCTGGCGCGCGAGCATCTCGGCAAGCACCAGCAGTCGGCGGCGAACGCGCTCAGCGAACGCGAGAAAGCCATCGACACCATGCTCGGCCCGATTCGTGAAGCACTGAGCAAGACCGAGCAGCAAATCCAGCGCATCGAGAAAGATCGCGCCGAAACGTTTGGTAGTCTGAAGAGCTCGCTCGAATCGGTCGCGCTCGGTCAGCAGGCGTTGCAGAAAGAAACGTTGCGACTGGTGAACGCGCTGCGCCGGCCCGAAGTCCGCGGCCAATGGGGCGAGATGACTCTGCGTCGCCTCGCCGAGTTAGCGGGCATGGTCGAGCACTGCGACTTCAAGGAACAAGTTCATGTGCGCGCCGAAGACGGCAACCTGCGTCCGGACATGATCGTGCACATGCCCGACGGTCGCGATCTGGTGGTCGACGTGAAGACGCCGCTCGATGCCTATTTAGAAGCGGTCGATGCGGTCACCGACGAGGCGCGAGCGATTGCGATGCGCCGTCACGCCAATGCGATTGCCGAACGCGTGCGTCAGCTTGGCGCCAAGAACTACTGGAGCCAGTTCGAACGCAGCCCCGATTTCGTCATCCTGTTCATTCCCGGCGATCAGTTCCTGTCGGCGGCACTGGCCGAGCAACCGAACCTGCTGGAAGACGCGATTCGCCAGGACGTGATCATCGCGACACCGTCGAGCTTCGTCGCGCTACTAAAAGCCGTCGCCTACGGTTGGCGCCAGATGGCGTTGGCACAAAACGCCGAGACCATTCGCAATCTCGCCGAGGATTTGTACAAGCGCCTCGGTGTGTTCTCGAATCATCTCGCGAAGCTGGGACGGAATCTCAGCAACAGCGTCGAGCACTTCAATGCAGCCGTGGGCTCGCTGGAGCGTCAGGTGCTGCCGGGTGCGCGCAAGTTCACTGAACTTGGCGTGCGGCCAGATCGTGAGATCGAGCCGTTGGAACCAATCGACAAGCTCGCGCGCGAACCTGCCGAGAATGGCGAGCGAAAAATCGCGCCGCCTGCTGGCGAAGGTCCTTAGCCCTCATGGCCGATCTCGACGAGTCATTGATCAACCGCGCCGCCCCGCCCGGCTCGATGCGATATTTCTCGCTGCTGTATACGCCGGAAGATCGGCGAGACGCCGTGCTGGCGTTGTACGTCATCGATTCGGAGATTCGCGAGTCGTCGCGGAGTGCGAGTCACGATGTGGCTCACACCCGCATGACTTGGTGGCGGGCTGAGACGGATCGCCTGGTGAATGGCAACCCACAACATCCCGCTACACGCCTGTTATCTGATCGCTGGAGCGGCGATCGAGCCGTGTTCGCTAAGTTGCACGAAGTGCTTGCGGCAGCCGACATGGATCTGGCGAAGATGACGTTCAACAATCAGCAGGAGCTGAGGGCTTACTGCTCGCGCAGTGGCGGAGCGTTGCAGGAGTTGGTTGCAGCACAGCTCGCGTCTCCCCAACCTCTCGACGAATCGTCGAGAGCGATTGCAAACAAGTTGGGCGTGGGGATTCGATTGGCTGAGATGCTGAGAGACCTCAGACAAGACGCCTACGACAGCAATATCTATCTACCGCTCGATGTGCTCGATAAGCACGGTCTCAAGCCGGAGCATCTGCGCGCGCGTGAGGTGGACCCGAAGCTCAAGGAGGCGCTGAAGGGTTTGCGGGAAGTGGCGGTTGGTGAGCTTGCTTCGCCGCCGAGTCGTGGGGATCAGGGATATTTGAGACCCGTATTCGTGCTGGCGGCCTTACATCGAAAGCTCCTCGACCGGATTGCGGCTCGTGACTACGATGTGGCGACGTCGCGGATTGAGCTTGGGCCGATTCAGAAGCCTTGGGTTGCTTGGCGTGCGGCTCGGAGAGCTTGAGAGATGTTGCGCTGGTGGCTGGGCTTAGGAGTGTCGCGTCGGTGGCCAGCGTCAGCTGGGTGGGTCCTATGTCCCTCCGGCACCGCGCACGGGCTTTGTCCGCGCAGACGCGCGGACCATATTCCGTACATCCCTGTAGCTGCTGCTCGAAAAAACATCCATGTTTTATTCAAGCTGCCGGAGGGACATAGGACCCACCCAGCTGACGCCTCCACGGTGGCTGGTGGTGCGATCAATCGATGCCGCGAGTTCATACAACGCCGAACATCTTAGCGTTCAATCGATGCTGCGAGCTTCACGACATTGGAATACATCGTTGTTCAACGAGACGTCGCAAGTTCACAAATGCATCTGAATTCCGAATCGTCCAAAACGAGATGCTGCAAATTCATGCACCTCCGCATTCCGGAAGGTTCAAAATGACACGTAGGCTAATTGCGTCGTCCGGGGGCGACCTATGTCCCTCCGGCAGCATGAAAAACAGGGAGTTTTTCAATGCAGCGCTCCAGGGACGGACGGAATACGGTCCACGCGTCTGCGTGGACAAGGCCCGTGCGCGGTGCCGGAGGGACATAGGTCGCCCCCGGACGACGCGAGCCACCAACGCCTCTTAAATCTTAGAAACAGCACAACCATGCTCGACCCACGCACCTATCAACCGGCTAAAGACCTTCTGAAAGGTCGCGTCATCCTAATCACCGGCGCCAGCGACGGCATCGGCAAAGCCGTCGCACTGGCGGCAGCCGAGCACGGGGCGCAAGTCGTCCTCCACGGCCGCAGCGTTCGCAAACTCGAAGCTGTTTACGACACCATCGTGAATGCCGGCCACCCGCGCCCATCAATCCTCCCGCTCGACTTCGAAAAAGCCGGCCCCGAGGAATACGAAAAATTGGTCGCCGCCCTCGAACAGGAATTCGGCCGTCTCGACGGGCTGCTGCACAACGCCGCCATGCTCGGCGAGCGAGCGCCGATCGAGCATCACGATGTGGCGAAGTGGATGCGCACCGTGCATGTGAACGTCAACGTACCGTTCATCCTTACGCAACGCTGCATGCCTCTGCTAAGGCACTCGACCGACCCGGTCATTCTTTTCACTTCGAGCGGCGTCGTGCCCCGGCCTCGTCCCTTTTGGGGCGGATACCTGGTCTCTCGCTGGGCCAGCGATGGCCTCATGCACATGCTTGCGCAGGAGCTGGAAACTCAACCCGCGATGCGGGTGAACAGCATCAATCCCGGCAAGGTGAAGACCAACATGCGCTTGCAGGCGTATCCCGCAGAGGATCGCAGCACGCTGCCCGAAGCTCACACCATCGTCGGGCCGTATCTGTACTTGCTCGGCCCGGACAGCAAAGGCGTGCAAGGTCAGACGATCGACTGCCAGTAACTGTGCACGGATCGCTTAACTGTCGATCTTTTTAGAAGACGTTGTCGGCGCGCGCCAGGCTGCGCCGTCCTTGGGACGAAACGCGAGATTCGCGGCCCTGACAACCTCCAGAGGAGAGCATCCATGAGCGCAGCCCCCGACCAACAATATCCCGCCATGCCCGAAGTGCTCGGCGGCCTGGTGACCTACCTCCAGGTGGAAGGCGCCAGTCAAGCGTCGGATTTTTACGTCAAGGCGTTCGCTGCCAAGGAAGTGTTCAAGCATCCGGTCGACGAGACGGGCCGCACCATGCACATTCATTTGTATGTCAACGGCTCGTCGTTGATGTTGAGCGATGGCTATCCCGAGCACGGCTGCCCGGTGGAGAAGCCGCAAGGTTACAACCTCACGTTACAAGTGAAAGACATCGACTCTTGGTGGAAGCGCGCCGTCGATGCCGGCGCGACGATCGTGCTGCCGCTGCAGGATATGTTCTGGGGCGCGCGTTACGGCCAGCTGCGCGATCCGTTCGGGGTGCTGTGGTCGATGAACGAACAGAAGAAATAACGTCACGAATCAGCCTTGGCCGCGAGTGTTTGCTCGCGGTCGGGACTGATTGTTACTTTCGCCGCGCCTTCTTACGCCGATCCGGCGGCGGCCGACGCTTCGGGCGCTGCTGACGACCTTCCTTCTCGGGCCTCGGCGGCGCAGTCGGGATCGCGAGCTCGACACTCGCGTACAACTCGGCCACTTCCTTCTCCAGCAGCTCGCGATGTTTGCCACGAGGCAAATCGCGAGGCAGCTCGAACTCGCCGTACTTCACTTGGATCACGCGGCTCACTTTGAGACCGCGACTATCGAACAGCGCTCTGACGGCAGCACGCCGGTGAGATCGATGCGACTCGACCCGGAACCAGCGATTCGTGCCCTCACCGCCCGCAGGTTCGATGCTTTCGAATTCGATTGTTTCGTTATCGTATTGGACGACGCGAGGAATGGACTCGATGTCGTAGTCGGGCGTCGGCACCAACACGCGAGCGACGTAAGCAGCTGGTGTGGTTTCGGCGCGGCGACGGATTGCATCTGCGAGTCTGCCGTCGCTCGTGAGAAGCATCAGACCACTGTCGCCCGCTTGCATGGTGTTCACCACCAACCAGCGCGAGCCACGCAGTGATGGCAGCGACTCCATCACGGATTTACCCGCCACCTCACCGTCTTCGGTGACGTCGGTCGGAGTGATCGGTTGACCCTGCGGCTTGTGATAAAGCAGCACTTTGGGCGCCGCGAACACCTGGATGCGCGAGGACACATCCTTGCCGTCGATGGCGACGCGATCTCCCGGGTTGTAACGATCGCCGGGCTGCGCCGGATTGCCATTCAGATAGATGCGCCCCTCCAGCATCCATTTCTCCAGCTCGCGACGCGAGCCGAGACCGTGTTGGGCAAGAAGCTTGTGGAGGCGTTCGGACATTTGGTTTGTTCGTAATAAAGCTGAGCGTGAGGCTCATTGGTCGCATCGGCCTGGGGGGTGAGGCCGACGCTGCGTCGTGGTCCGCTCGCTTTAAGCCCGGCGCGTCAATCTTCTCGCGGCGGCTCGCCGATCGGGCGGTGCTCGTCTTCGTCCGATGCCACCATGGTGGGTGACTCATCGGAATCTTCGTCGCCATCCTCGGCGTCGGCGGACAGCTCGGAATCGTCGTTGCCACCGTCGCTGGGTTCAGCGTCGGTCGACACTTCTTCCGTCTCCTCACCCTCGTCGGTGTTTTGAGCGGCCTGTGCTTCTGCTTCGCCTTCAGCGGAGGCCACTGCCTCTTCACCGCTCGCGACTGTTGCTTCACCTTCGGCGGCAGTGGCTTCGGCGCCGCCTTCATCCTCAGCGACCGGGGCCTGATCGGAGGGCAACTCCAGCTGCACACCGATGGTTTCGATGTCCTTCAGCTCGGCGAGCGTTGGGAGCTGGTCGAGGCTCTTCAGGCCGAAGTAATCCAGGAACTCTCTGGTCGTGCCAAGCAATTCCGGACGGCCCGGGACTTCGCGGTGGCCGACGGTGCGAATCCAGTTGCGCTCCTGCAGGGTGCGCATGATCGTGGAGCTGATCGACACGCCGCGGATCTCTTCGATCTCGCTGCGCGTGATCGGCTGGCGGTAGGCCACGAGCGCCAATGTTTCCAACAGCGCGCGCGAATACTTGGACGGACGCTCCGTCCACAGGCGGGACACGAATTCGCCGGTGCGCGGACGCACCTGGATGCGCCAGCCGCTGGCGACTTCGACCAGCTCGATGCCGCGATTCTCGTAATCGGTTGTCAGCAAACCGAGCGCGGTGGTCAGCAGCTCGGGCGTGGGCCGTTCGCGCTCGTCGAACAAATCCAGCAGTTGCTGGGTCGTCACCGGTTTGCCGGCGGCCAGCAGCGTCGCTTCGATGATGTGTTTGAGATCGTGTTCGTTCATCTCGATGGTTCCGCGTCCGAATTGTCGGCCTCGCTGGAGGACTCGGTCACACTGTCGTCACTCGCGGACAGCTCGCCCGCGATGTCGCTCGTTTCCTGCCGGACGACGTTCTCTTTCACGACGTGCTCGGGAACCACATGCTCCTCGACCACGTGCTCTTCGACGAGCGCCTCGCCTGTCCCAAGGACCACAGACGCTTGCGAGTCGCCGGATGTTTCCTGGATGGCGGCCAAAGTTTTGGCCGCTAGCTCTTCCGGCGCAGGAATGAGCCCGCTCGATTCAGGGCTTTGGTGAGCCCGCTCATCAAGCGCTGAAACAAACTGCCCTTCGGACCCGGTTGGGTGTCGCCTAGGACTGACCTTCTCCGCTCGGAGGGCCACCTCCTCTGCGTCCTGCTCGACTCCTGCCGAGGTTCCATGATCCGTTGTCGTCTCCGCGACAGCGGGCTGATCCGGCTGGGAGGCTGCATACGCCTGCGTGCCCGAAGCCGCGATCGTTTGCTCGTCAGACCCGGTTGCCGCCGGCTCTGCAGCGTCCTGCTCTGCCTTGAAGGCAACTTGCTCGCCCGGCTGGGCGAGGGCCGGCACGTCTTGATCTATTGCCACGTCGTCGGCTGCATGCTGAGCTGGCTCGGGTGCAGCTAATGTCTGCGTGTCCGACACTGCGGCAGTTCGCTCGTCGAAGTCGGCTACAGCCGACTCGATTGCTGCTGGTTCGGCAGCTTCGGGCTTTGCATCGACGGCGACCTTCTCGTCCGGCTCTGCGCCCGCAAACGACTGCGCGTCCGTAGCCGAATGCGCGGTGGGCTGCTCATCAAGCTCCGATATGGCCGATGTTTCTCCGTCGTTGTCCGAGGCGGCCGTGGCGTGCTCGTCTGACTCAGTGGTTGCTAGTGTCTGCGTCTCCACCGCGGAGACTTCGTCGGCTGCGACATCCTCAACGGTTTTAGCGGTGCCTGCTTCCAGCGACTCGTCAGCTGCGATTGCGTCGGATGTTTCGCCATCGAACTCATCCTGAGCAGCCGCCTCAGCGACATCTACTGCCTCAGCGGCGCCGGACTCCTGCGAGTCATCGGCCGCATGCTCAAGCGTTTCATTAGCGACCTGACTCAGCGTCTCGTCGGGGACGAGCACCGCGGATGTTTCGTCGGAAAACTGACCCCGTAAATCGGCCGCGTTGGTCTGTGCGGTTTCAGCGACGCCCAGTTCCTGAGATTCATCAGTCACGTGCTGAAGCGGTTCGCTGGCGGCCTTATCCTGCAACTCACCGGCAGCGAACACGTCGGACGTTTCGTCAGAGAACCTACCCTGAGAATCGGCAGAGTCGGACTCTATGGCTTCAGCTGCGCCGAGTTCACGAGCCTCATCAGCGGCGTCCTCAGACGTTTCGCTGGCGATCTGAGCTTGCGATTCGTCCGCTGCGAGTATCTCGGACGTTTCATCAGAGAACTGGCTCTGCGTGTCGGCTGCGACGGTCGCTATGGCTTGGGTAGTCCCCAATTCCTGGGACTCATCGGCCGCGTGCTCAGCAGTTTCGCCGCCGATCTGAGCCTGCGTTTCTGCCGCTGTGAGTACATCAGACGCTGCATCCGAGAGCAGCTCAGGGGACTCGACAGCAAGTGCCTCGGATGTCTCTCCGGCGAGCGGCTGTTGCGATTCAATCCCGGCGGCGTCGATGGAAACAACGACGGGTTCTTGGTCGGGGAACTCGGCGACGGAGACTTCGGAGACGTGTTCGTGGGCAGTGTCGGCAACGACCACTGGCTCAACAACTTCGGCGGAAAGCCCTTCGGCGGACGGCGTCGTTACAGACAAATCATCGGCGGCGGCGGCGGCGAGCGAGTCGGCCGGCGGCGCATCGCCAATAACAACTTCATCAACTCCGAGCGCGGCCCCAATCGCCGCAGCCTCGGCAAGCGCACCCTCGACGGCAGCATCTTCAGGCTGAGGAGTGTCTGGCGTCGTCTCGACCTCCTCCTCGACGTCGTTCTCCCCATCCAGCTCCGGCTGCGAGAGCGCAGCTTCGTTCTCGGCGTCGGCCGTAACAGAAGCAGCGGCGGCAGCATTGCCGGCAACAACCTTGAGGTGCCGCTGAGCAGTGCGCACGTGAATCGGTGCGTAAGGCTCTGCTTGGACGATTTCGATCAGGCCCTCTTTCATCAACTCCAGAATGGCGATGAACGTCACCGTGACGCCCATGCGCCCTTCCTCGGGCCGGAACAGCTGAGTGAACTCGAAGAAGGCCTGTGTCTGCAGGCGGCTCAGAATCTCCGACATGCGCTCGCGCTGAGACAGTCGCTCGCGCGAGATATGGTGATGCGCGAACTTCTCGGCGCGCGACAGCACATCTTTGAACGCCAGCAGCATTTCCTTAAGCGTCACGTCCGGCTGCAGCGTAACGACCTTGCGTTCCTGCAACTCGGCAGAGGCAGGCATCGTGTCTCGCTCCAGGCGAGAAAGCTTGTCGATGTCCTCGGCAGCCTTCTTGAAACGCTCGTATTCCTGCAAGCGACGAACCAGTTCGGCGCGAGGATCATCTTCCTCCGCACCGTCCGTACTCGCCGGACGCGGCAACAACATGCGCGATTTGATCTCGGCCAACATCGCGGCCATCAGCAAATATTCGCCGGCGAGCTCCAGCTGCAGATCCGCCATCACCTCGATGTACTTCATGTACTGCCGCGTGATCTCGGCAATCGGAATATCGAGGATGTCGAGGTTCTGCTTGCGGATCAGATACAGCAGCAGGTCGAGCGGGCCTTCGAACGCTTCGAGAAACACCTGCAGCGCGTCCGGAGGAATATACAAATCCCGCGGCAGCTCGGTCATGGGCTGGCCTTCGACCAGCGCGAATGGCATTTCGCCCTGCACGGGCGGCGGCTCGGGGAGCAACTCCTCGGCTAGCAGTTCCGAACCGGTGTCTTCCACCAGTTTTAATTCGGGCTTGCGCTTGCTCACCGGTACTTCATCCCCATCGCCTGGTGCACCTCGTCGAGCGTCTGGCGCGCCACGTCGCGTGCCTTCTCGTTACCCTCGGCGATGATGCCGCGGACGAGGTCGCGATTCTCTTCGAATTCCTGCGCACGCGTACGGATGGTGCGCAGCTCGGCGACGACGGCGTCGATCACCGGCTTCTTGCAATCCAGACAACCGATGCCCGCGGTCCGGCACCCTTGATTGGCCCAGGCCTGAGTCTCCGGCGTCGAATAGATCTTGTGCAGATCCCACACCGGACACTTCTCCGGATCGCCCGGATCGGTGCGGCGTTGACGCGCCGGGTCGGTCATCATGCCCTTCATCTTCTTCGCGACGGCATCGGGATCCTCACGCAAGCCGATGGTGTTGCCGTAAGACTTGGACATCTTCCGACCGTCGAGGCCGGGCACCTTCGGCGTCGCCGTCAGCAGCACCTCGGGCTCGACCAAGTAGCTGCGACCCGTGCCTTCGAGATAGCCGAGCAAACGTTCGCGATCCGCGAGCGTCAGGCGCGCTGTGCCTTCCAATAGCGCATGCGCTTTCGCGACTGCGTCGGTATCGCCCTTCTCCTGATAAAGCTTGCGCAACTCGTTGTAGCGATTGCTGTTGCGACTGCCGAGTGCTTTGAGTGCTTTCTCAACTTTGGCTTCGAAGTCGGGTTCGCGGCCGTAGATGTGATTGAACCGGCGCGCGACTTCACGCGTGATCTCGACGTGCGCGATCTGGTCCTCGCCGACCGGCACGAACGCAGTCTTGTACAACAGGATGTCCGCGCTCTGGAGCAGCGGATAACCGAGGAAGCCGTAGGTCGCGAGGTCCTTGTCCTTCAACTGCTCCTGCTGATCCTTGTACGTCGGCACGCGCTCCAGCCAGCCGAGCGGCGTAATCATCGACAGTAACAAATGCAGTTCAGAATGCTCGGGCACGCGAGACTGAATGAACATGGTCGCGGACGCCGGGTTCAGGCCCGCGGCCAGCCAGTCGATCACGACTTCCCAGACGTTGCTTTCAAGCTTGACTGTGTCCTCGTAACCGGTCGTCAGCGCATGGATGTCGGCGACGAAGAAATAGCACTCGTACTGGTACTGCAGCTCCACCCAGTTTTTGAGCGCGCCGTGATAGTTGCCGAGGTGCAAAGCGCCGGTCGGCCGCATGCCGGACAGGACGCGTCGATTGGTAACGGGAGTCGCGCTCAATGCTACAGCCTTCGGAGTCGCGCCAGAGCGGTGCCCAGGACGACTTTCCTCAATTTATTCCAACGTGAATTCAACGTCTTAGCAGGGCTTGTTAATTCGATAAATCAGCAGCTTACAAAGCACGGCGCATTATACGCAGCTTGACAGCCCGTCTTGGTAGATCCGGCGGCTGAACGTCACTCAAATGCACTGACATCGCCCTTGCCGCGGCGGACCACCACCGGGGCCGCGCCAGCCAGGTCGATCACGCTGCTCGGCTCCATGCCGCAGTTACCGCCGTCGATCACCGCATCGACGAAGTGGTACAGCCGTTCCTGAATCTCTCGGGCGTCGGTCATTGGCGCGTCGTCGCCCGGCAGCAGCAAGGTGGAGCTCATCATCGGCTCCCCCAGCTCGTCCAGGATCGCCATCGGCACGGGATGATCCGGCACGCGAATGCCGATGGTTCGGCGCTTCTCGTTCTGCAGCCGCCGCGGCGTTTCCCGGGTCGCCAGCAGGATGAAGGTGTACGGTCCGGGCGTGAACGCCTTGAGCGTCCTGTATTGGGTATTGCTGACGCGCGCGTATTTGGCGATCTCGGAAAGATCGCTGCACACCAGGGTGAAATGATGGTGCCGGTCGGTCTCGCGAATGCGCGATATCCGTTCCATCGCGTCTTTGTCGCCGATGTGACAGCCGAGCGCATAGCAGGAATCGGTCGGATAAACGACCACCCCACCACCCCGGATAATATCGACCGCCTGCCGGATCAGCCGAGGCTGCGGGTCCTTGGGGTGAATCTCCAAATAGCGGCTGGTCATCCCGGTATGATAGCTGGCTCCATCAATCAACTTGGAACTTCGCCAGGGCCCTGCGCCCGGCAGGATCCCCAAACTCGCATGCAGATGCTGTTCGATTTCTTTCCGATCATCGCCTTCTTCGTCGCGTTCAAGGTGACCGGCGACATCTTCATCGCCACCGCAGTCATCATCGTTGCGGTGCTGGCGGCGACCGCCATCCAATGGTTCCGTTTTCGCAAGGTCAGCCCGATGGCGCTGATCTCAGCCGTGCTGGTGCTGATTTTCGGCGGCCTGACGCTGCTGATCCACGATCAGGCATTCATTCAGTGGAAGGTGACCATCGTGAACTGGCTGTTCGCGCTCGGCTTCCTCGCCAGCCGTTTTTTCGGCGACAAGGTCATCATCCAGCGCATGATGGGCGAACAGATGCAGCTCGACCCCTCGATGTGGCGTCGCTTGAATTGGATCTGGATCGGCTTTTTCACGGCGCTCGGCGCCCTCAACCTGTACGTCATGTACAACTTCTCGTTGGATTTCTGGGTCAGTTTCAAGATGTATGGAATCATCGGCCTCACCGCGGCGTTCGCGATCGGCCAGGGACTTTGGCTGGCGAACAAGATGCCGCCGGAGACAGAGCCGCAAGGAAGCTCGAAATGAGCGCCTCACCGCGCGCTGAACGCATCGTGGGCGAGCTGCAACGTGCGCTGCATACCGAGCAGGTCGAACTGATCGACGACAGTCATCTGCATGCCGGCCACGCTGGCGCACGCGATGGTCGAGGTCACTTTCGTGTCCGCGTGGTTTCGACCGACTTCGCCGGCCTGCGCACTCTGCAACGTCACCAGCTGGTGTATCGCTCGCTGGGCGAGTTGATGCAAACCGACATCCACGCCCTGAGCATCACAGCGCTGACACCGGATGAAGCGCGCTGACGAATACGTCCGCACCCCCCAATTAATCGAAAGATCGCGCGAGCCCCTTATCTCGCATCAAGGAAGCCTATGAAACATCGTCAACTCCTCCTCGCCTCGCTGGTGCTGCCGCTCAGTCTGCTGGCCGCCTGCGGCAAGGCCGCCGAGAAGCCCGCCGCCCCCAGCGGCCCCGCGGTCGCCGTCGTCAACGGCAAATCGATCACCAAGTCCGAGTTCGATCTCTACATCGAAAACGTGGCGCGGCAGTCCAAGCGCGAAGTCACCGACGCGGAGAAGACGCAGCTGTTGGACCAGTTCATCAGCATGAAGCTGGCCGCCGATGCGGCCGAGAAGCAAGGCGTCGAGAAGGACGCGAAGGTCGCCGATCAGCTCAACCTCGCTCGCCTCAATGTGATCGTCGATGCGGGCTTGCAGAAGTGGCTCGAAGCTCATCCGGTCACCGACGAGGAACTGCGCCCGGAATACGACGCGCAGGTCGCTCAGATGCCGAAGGAATATCACGCTCGTCACATCCTCGTGGACGACCAGGCCAAGGCCGAGAAGCTCACCAAGGACCTCAAGGCGGGTGGTGATTTCGCGAAGCTCGCCGAGAAGAATTCGAAGGATCCGTCCAGCAAACAAGGCGGCGACCTCGGTTGGTTCACCCTCGACACCATGGTCAAACCCTTCGCCGACGCCGTCGCGGCGCTGCAACCCGGTCAGATGACCGAGCAGCCCGTGCAGAGCCAGTTCGGCTGGCATGTCATCAAACTGGAAGAGTCGCGGGCGACTGCGGCTCCCGCGTTTGACGAGGTGAAGGATCGGGTGAAGGTGTTTGTACAGCGGAAGAAGCTGCAGACTTATTTGGATGATCTGCGGAAGAATGCGAAGGTGGAGAAGAAGATTTAAGGGACCCCACCCTCTAGCCCCCTCCCGTGCACGGGAGGGGGAAACTTATATATTTTCTCCCCTGCGGGGAGTGCTTTCGGAGACGGAGCAAAAGAAGGCTTGGTGGCCAGGCGGCGGCTGGTGGGTGCTATGTCCCTCCGGCACCGCGCACGGCCTTTGTCCGCGCAGACGCGCGGACCATATTCCGTACATCCCTGTAGCTGCTGCTCGAAAAAACATCCATGTTTTATTCAAGCTGCCGGACGGACATAGCACCCACCATCCACCGCCCAGACACGCCGGAGGCTCGACTCGAAGAGCGGAGCCTCATCTCATCATTCCCTTGCAAAACTTCTGTTCGGGCGCGGCTCTTACCCGTCGAGCAGTTTTAGAAAGGCGGCTTCGTCCAGAACTTCCACGCCAAGATCCTGCGCCTTCTGCAACTTCGACCCCGCCTCCGCTCCAGCGACGACGTAGCTGGTCTTCTTCGACACACTGCCCGTCACCTTCCCCCCAAGCGCAGTGATCCGATCACCAGCTTGATCGCGGCTCATGCTATCGAGCGTACCAGTGAGAACGAATGTCTTGCCCGCGAGAGGGCCTTCGGCGGAAGCGGCTTTGCGCTGGATCGCGGGCCAGTGGACGCCGCGGTCGCGCAGGTCTTGGATGACTTCGCGATTGTGAGGCTGTTGGAAGAACGTATGAACGTGCGCAGCCACGACCGGGCCCACGTCGGGGACTTCCTGGATCGCAGCCTCGTCGGCTTCCTGGAGCGCCTCGATGGATGCAAAGTGATTGGCCAACGCCGTAGCCGTCGCCTCGCCCACATCGCGAATGCCTAGCGCATACAAGAATCGCGACAGCGTGGTCTTCTTGCTGTGCTCGATCGCATCGACGAGATTCTTCGCCGACTTCTCGCCCAGCCGCTCCAGCTCAGCGAACTGCTCGACGGTGAGCTTGTAAAGATCGGCCGGGGTGCGCACCAGGGGCGGCTCGCTCTCGACCAGTTGATCGATGATCTTCGCGCCAAGCCCGTCGATATCCATCGCACGACGCCCAGCGAAATGCCGCAACGACTCCTTGCGCTGTGCCGGACAGAACAAGCCGCCAGTACACCGCGCGACGGCTTCGTCCTCTTCCCGTTCCACCGCCGAACCGCAAATGGGACATTTCTTCGGCAGCTCGACGACACGCGCATCGGCCGGGCGCCGTTCGAGCACGACCTTCACGACTTCGGGAATCACATCGCCGGCGCGGCGAATCACAACGGTGTCGCCGATGCGTACGTCCTTCCGCTCGACTTCATCCATGTTGTGCAAAGTCGCGTTGCTGACTGTGACGCCGCCGACGAAGATCGGCTCCAGTCTCGCAACCGGTGTCAACGCGCCCGTGCGACCGACTTGGAATTCCACGTCGCGCACCACCGTGTTCTCTTCATGGGCAGGAAACTTATGCGCAATCGCCCAACGCGGCGCGCGTGAGACGAAGCCCAGCTCGCGCTGTTGTGAAAAACGATTGACCTTGTAGACGACGCCGTCGATCTCGTACTTCAGCGACGCGCGTTTCTGGCCAATGTCACGGTAATACTCGAGGCAGCCTTCGGCACCCGTCACGACTTTAACCAAGGGCGAAACTTTCAAACCCCATTCGCGCAATTGGTCGAGCACTTCGCTGTGCTTGCCCGGCAGCTTCCAACTGCCGTGCTCGCCGACGGCATAGAAATACGCGTCGAGCGGACGACCAGCCGCGAGCCGCGGATCGAGCTGACGAATCGTGCCGGCAGCCGCATTACGGGGATTGACGAAAACTTTCTCGCCGCGCTCCAACGCGCGTTGATTCATCGCCTTGAAGCCGTCGATCAACATGAAAACTTCGCCGCGAACGTCGATCACATCCGGCACCTTCTTGCCGCGTAACTGCATCGGCACGGACTTGATGGTGCGAATGTTGTGAGTAACGTCCTCGCCCTTCATGCCGTCGCCGCGAGTGGCAGCGCGCACGAGCTTGCCGTCTTGGTAACGAAAGCTCACCGCGAGGCCGTCGAGTTTCGGCTCGGCGGTGTACTCGATGACATCGACGTTCTCCAACCGCTCGCGCACGCGACGGTCGAAGTTGGTCAGGTCTTCATCGGTAAATGCGTTATCCAGCGACAGCATCGGCGTGGTGTGCACCACTTCCTGCAGCTCGCTCACCGGAGTCACACCCACACGCTGGGTCGGAGAATCCGGTGTGATCAGGTCCGGATTGTCGGCCTCGATGGCCTTCAATTCATGCAGCAGCCGGTCGTACTCGGCATCCGACACTTCCGGGTCGTCGAGCACGTAATAACGATAGTTGTGTTGTTCCAGCAGGCGGCGCAACTCCAGTGCGCGCGCTGCTGGCGAAGGACGTGTCACTCCTGATAACCCTCACCTCTTGGGGTGCGTGCACTGCTGTTCGCAGGGCGCTCGAACTCCCGGACTTCCTGGCGCATGCGCTCGATCCGATGCACGGTCAGCGGCACGCCGCGATCATCCTGCAACACGCCGCCGAGCGACGTGTGCAAGCGACGGGCGCACGCGACCATTTCGTTGAGTGCGTGCATGCCCGGAACGGGGCCGGGCAACTGAGCAAACAAAGTCACGCCGGGGTACAACGTCTCGTTCATCTTTTCGAGATCGAACGTGCCGGGTTCGACCATGCTGGCGATGCTGAACACGGTTTGGCCGTCGTGCTCGCGATGAAAGATGTCGTACCTGCCGTGATTCATCAATTCGCTGTTCAACACTTCCTGCAGCTTCGCCCCTTCGACTCGCTGAGGCGCGAGGCTCAAGCGCAGCGACAGGATCTTGCGTCGATCGGAGCGACGTGGCGCACCCGGAGATTCGCTCGATGAAAGTGTCGGTGCCGAAGCAGCGCTGACGCCCATGGGCTGCGTCTGCATGTGCAGCTCTTGCGTATGTTCCTCGTGACCCAGCGTCGGCTCAAGCCGACCGCGACGAAAGTCGGGAAGAGGATTCGCACGCGCCGGCTCGGCAGCAGGCGGCGGTTCTTTGCTGAAGCTGCGAGGCACTTCGCGAGCAAAGCTCGGCGACAGCGGTGCAGGTGTGGGAGCCGGACGAACTGCAGTCACTTCGTAATTGACTGCCGGTTCCTCGTCCGACGGCGGCTCCACCACGCGAGCACGCTGATATACCGGCGGCGATTCTTCGGGCTCGCGATGAGGGTCGGCGAAGCCATGAGGTTGCATGGCCGGCTCGGGCCGATTGCGTAGCACGACATCTTCGGCGACGGCGGCGCCACCGCGCCGCCCCCACAGATAAATGCCCGCCAGCAGCACAATGCCGAAGCCGATCAGAATCCAACGCAGCTCATTCATGTGGCACGCGAAGCGTCAGAGTCCCAATCCACGCCACTAATCCTCTGCCCATAGTCACTAGTCAGTAGTCACTAGTCACTTCTATTTCACATCGCAGCCAGGCGCACCGCTTCGTCGACGTCTACCGCGACCAGTCGCGACACGCCGGGCTCGTTCATGGTCACGCCCAACAACTGCGTCGCCAGCTCCATGGTCGTCTTGTTGTGCGTGATGAAGATGAACTGCACGCGCTCGGACATCTCCTTCACGGTGCTGCAGAAGCGGCCGACGTTCGCTTCGTCGAGCGGCGCGTCGACTTCGTCCAGCAGACAGAACGGGGCCGGATTCAATTCGAAGATCGAGAACACCAGCGCCACCGCGGTCAGGGCCTTTTCGCCGCCCGACAGCTGGTTGATGGTGCTGTTTCGCTTGCCCGGCGGGCGCGCCATGATGGAAACGCCGGAGTTGAGGATGTCCTCGCCCGCCAGTTCCAGATACGCGTGGCCACCGCCGAACAGGCGCGGGAAACGTTCCTTCAGGCCGGCATTGACGCGATCGAACGTATCCTGGAAGCGCGAGCGGGTTTCCTTGTCGATCTTGGCGATCGCGGTCTCCAACGTTTCCAGGGCCTCGGTCAGATCCTTGAACTGGCTGTCCAGATATTCCTTGCGCTCCGACTGTTCCTTGAACTCGTCGATGGCCGCGAGGTTCACCGCGCCGAGACGCCCGATCTTGTCGCCGACCTCTTCCAGAGTTTCTTCCCAGGTGTCGATGTTCGCCTCGAGCGGCATCTCCTGATAAACCGTCGCCAGGTCGTACTGGGTCGCCGCGAACTGCTCCTGCAACGTTTCGCGCCGGACTTTCAATTCCTGTGCCGCCATGCGCACGTCTTCGAGTCCGTTGCGGGCCGTCTCGATCGACGTTTCACGATCCAGGCGCTGTTGATCCATCGTGCGCATGCGCGTTTCGGCTTCTTCCAACGCGACCCGCGCTTCCGACAACTCTTCTTCGACGGCGACACGTCGTTCCAACGCTGCATCCAGCGTGGCATCCAACGCTTCCAGCGGAGCTTCGCCATCGGAGAGCTGTTGCGTCAGCAAGTCGCGACGCTGTTGCATGCGTTCGAGCTGATTGCGCAAGCGTTCGAGGCCGGCGGAGATCGACGTGAACGCCGAGCGCTTGGCTTCGACCTTGATTGCCACGTCCTGCGCGCCGTCGCGGTCCTGTTGCGCTTGAGAGCGTTTGAAGCCGAGGCTTTGGCGCAGCTCATCGCGCTCTTGTTCGAGACGCACGCGGGCGTCTTCGAACTCGCTCATCTGGTCCATGCCCTCTTGCATGCGGTTGCGCGCTTCCGCGATGGTCTCGGCACGATTCTGATGATCCTGATCGATCTCTTCGATCTCGCCGGTCACGCGACGCATGCGTTCGGACGTTTGCTCGGCCTTGGAGCGCAGCGCGCTCACCTGCGAGCTGACTTCGCTGTGCGAGCGATGCAGACGATTCACCTCGGCCTGCAATTCGTCGCGGCGCTGTTCGAGCGAGCTCACATTGGCACGACACTCGGCCAACTGAGATTGGATGGCTTCGCGCTGCTCTTCCGCTGCGCTCACCGTGTCACGCAACGTGCGCATTTCCTTTTCGCGCTCGATGACGCCGGCGTGAACATCTTTGTCACGGCTGACACGCAGCCAATCGCGGCCGATCCAAACACCGTCGCGCGTAATCACCGACTGGCCGTCGGCCAGCGAATGGCGACGCTCCAACGCTTCAGGCAGCGAGTCAACGGCGATGATACCGGTCAACAACGCAGAAATGGCGGAAGGCCCCTGCACTCGCGACAGCAAGCTCGTGGTGTCGCTGCTTTGGCCGCTGCTGCCGCTCGCCGAGAAGAACGAAACCGTGCCGACTTGCAACGAATCGATGCGCTGAGCGATCGCGTCGATGGTGTCGACCGACACCGCTTCCAGATACGAACCCAGCACTGTTTCGACGGCGCGTTCCCAACCCGGCGTCACCGTCAGCTGCTGACCGAGGCGCGGGCGCTCTTTGAGAGAATTGGACGCGAGCCATTCGCCGACCTTGCCTTGAGCCACGCCGAGCGCAGCCTGCTGCAAGGCTTGCAGCGACATCAAACGTCCCTGCGCTTCCTGCAACTGCAGACGGCCGCGATCTTCGGCACTCACCAGCTCGCGTTCGCGCTCACGCAGACGCTGCAGTTCTTCGGTGCCCTCGCGCAGCTGATTCGCGGCGGCTTCACCCTGCGCTTCGGCATCTTCCTGCTGGGCCTGCAGCATGGCGATGCGCTGTTCGGCGTCGCCCATGTCGAGCTGGCCGAGTTCGCCGCTCAAACGCTCGCGCTGGGCGGCCAAGCGCGACAGCTGAATTTCCAACTGCTCGATACGCACGCGCTCGACCTGTGTCTTTTCGCTAGCGACGCGCGAGTTGCGATTGAAATCTTCCCAGCGCTCCTGCCAGTCCTGCATCGACTCTTCGGCCTGCGCCTGAGCTTCGGCGGACGCACGTTCACGCTCGCGGGCCATTTCGAGCCCGGGCTCCAGCTGCTCCAATTCGGCGCGCAGCTGATCGATCTGCGTCTGGTCGCGCGTGAGGTGGTGGCTGGCGTCGGACGCACCCTGCTCGGCCTGCTCCAGCTCCTGGCGCTGGCGCTGGCGCAGTTCGCGGGTGTGCTGGATCGACTGTTCGGCACGCGATATCTCGGAGCCGATCTGGTAATAGCGGCCCTGGACCGCGTTCAACGCTTCAGACTTTTCGGTGAAATCTTCACGCGAGGTTTCGATGGCCGACTCGATCGCACGCAGCTCGGCGATCAGCGCCTGCATGGCGGTATCCCGCTCGCGCAGGATGCCCTCTTTCGATTCGGAGTCGTGCTCGATGCCCTTGAGCTTCAACGCCAGCAGCTCGGCGGTGAGCTTGCGCTCGTCCTGCTTCAACGTCTGGTAGCGGCGCGCGGTCGCGGCCTGCCGTTGCAAGTGGCGCAGCTGTTTGTCCACTTCCTCGCGCACGTCATTGAGGCGTTCGAGGTTTTCCTTGGTGTGCGAAATGCGGTTCTCGGTCTCGCGCCGGCGCTCTTTGTACTTGGAAATACCAGCCGCTTCTTCGATGAAGCCGCGCAGCTCTTCCGGGCGCGCTTCGATCACGCGCGAGATCATGCCTTGCTCGATGATCGCGTAGCTGCGCGAGCCGAGGCCCGTGCCCAGGAACAGCTGGGTGATGTCTTTGCGACGGCAGCGCGCGCCGTTAAGGAAATAGGCCGAAGTGCCGTCGCGAGATACCACGCGCTTCAGCGAAACTTCGTTGAAGTTGGCAAACTGGCCGGCCAGCTTGCCGTCGGTGTTGTCGAACACCAGCTCGACGGACGCGGTGCCGACCGGCTTGCGCGAGCTGGAACCGTTGAACACCACGTCGGCCATCGAATCGCCACGCAAATGCTTGGCGGAGATCTCACCCATCACCCAACGAACGGCGTCGATAATGTTCGACTTGCCGCAACCGTTCGGGCCGACGACGCCCGTGAGGTTGCCAGGGAAATTCACCGCGGTCGGGTCGACGAACGACTTGAACCCGGCCAACTTGATCTTATTGAGTCGCATCGCGCCTCGACGAGGGACAGGGGTATGAAAACGGGCGGTAGTGTATGTGAAACATATCCGCCTGTGGACGCGTTGATGCGGGTTCAGCGGGCCAACTCGGGTCAGTGCCCGGCCCTCGCACGGTCATAGCCGTTACAGGTCGAAAATGGGTCGCAAATGGCCGGCAACGGCCGGCGATCTGGCCGCCAAACGGCCGAACGAATGGATTGGGGGCGTGACCCTGTACGCGTAAGTCGTGGTCTGTATAATCGCGCCCCTCTTTGGCGATCGTACTGTCCGGAAAGTGTCCAAGCTGTTGTTTGGGCGACTAGCCTGGGTAAGCCAGGCGAGCCTGAGCGCGGAGGCAGATTAGATGGCCGCAAAAAAACCGTCTGCGAAAGCGACGAAGGCCAAGCAACCCGTGGTCAAAAAAGCCGCAAGCGTGAAAGAGCCGGCGAAAGATGCCGCCAAGAAGGCGGCGCCCGCCAAGAAACCTGCCGCCGTCCCGGCTCGCCCGAAACCCGCGGCAGTCGCTCCTGCGCCCCGACCGACATCCGCAGCCGCGCCCGCCACGAAAACCGTCACTGTAGAGAAACCCGCTGCTGAGAGAGTAGCGGACAAGGTCGGCGAGAAATCCGCCGATAAGCCAGCCGCCGCTAAACCGGCAGCTGTCGCCGCCGCGGCCAAACCGGCCAAAGCTGCCGCACCGGTCGATGAGACTGCCGAACCAGTCTCCCGATCGGCCCCTGCAACCCCTGCGAAGCCAACGATTTCAGCGAGACCCGTGATTTCACATCAGATTACCAATTCCCACGACACTGACGCCGGCATCGGCGACAGTGAGGACGTAGACGGTCAGGAACTGTCGAGCACCAACCTGTTAGCCGGCCCGCGGAATGTAAAGCCTTACATTCCAAGGCGCGGCGAGCAGTACATGAACAAGGAGCAGCTCGAACACTTCCGCCAGATCTTGAACACCTGGAAACGAGATCTGATGCAGGAAGTGGATCGCACCGTGCTCCACATGAAGGAGGAAGCGGCCAACTTCCCGGACCCGAACGATCGGGCTACCCAGGAGTCGGAGTTCAGCCTCGAACTGCGTACGCGCGACCGCGAACGCAAGCTGATCCGCAAGATCGAGGAAGCGATCAAGCGCATCGAGGACGGCAGCTACGGCTACTGCATCGAGACCGGCGAGGAGATCGGCATCAAGCGGCTGGAAGCCCGCCCGACCGCCACGCTGTGCGTCGAAGCCCAGGAACGCCGTGAGCGTCGCGAAAAGCAGTACGGAGACCGCGACGACCGCTACCGCTGAGCGGTTGCTCGTTCCCTACAGAGGGCGCTTCGCGCCCTCTCCTACCGGTCCGCTGCATTTCGGCTCGCTGGTCGCGGCCGTCGGCAGTTATCTATGCGCGCGCCAGGCCGGTGGCGAGTGGCTGGTGCGCATCGAAGACCTCGACACTCCCCGTGTCGTCCCCGGCAGCGCCGATCAAATCATCCGTACGCTCGATACTTTCGGTTTCCAGTGGACCGGTTCCATCCTGCGCCAGAGTTCACGACGCGATGCTTACGAAGCAGCGATCCAGCAGCTGCTCAATGCCGGTCTTGCTTATTACTGTTCATGCACGCGCAGCGAATTGCAAGCGGTGTCAAAAACAAACAAATCCGATAGTTTGTTAGATACGGATGAGTTGCGTTATCCCGGCTGGTGTCGCAATGGTCCTCGGGAGCCCAACCGCGCGACCGCCGTTCGTTTATTTGTTACCCGAGGGGAAGTCGCAGTTACGGATTTTGTGCAGGGGCGCTTCACTGTTGATGTGTCAGCAGAGGTAGGTGACTTTGTCATACGTCGTCGGGACCAGTTGCATGCATATCAACTGGCCGTCGTCGTGGACGACGCCTATCAAGGGATTTCCGCAATCGTGCGCGGCGCCGATCTGCTCCACAGCACGCCCCGACAGATGTTTCTTCAACGCATGTTACTGCTACCAACGCCAATGTACGCACATTTGCCGGTAGCCACGGACATGAATGGGATCAAACTGTCGAAGTCGGCAGGCGCTGCAGCAATCGACATCGACCGCCCGGCTTCCGAGCTGTGGCGGGCGCTGGAGTTTTTGCAGCAATTGCCGCCTGCCCAGCTACGTCGCGCCGGATTAGCGACATTGTGGGAATGGGCAATACAACACTGGCAACTGCAACTTCTGAACGGACAGCGCCACGCGGCAATCCGGGCACGGCGCGAGGATGGATCAATATGAATGCGCTGGAAACAAGATCGGCGGCAAGTCCTGAGCTACACCGGGGAGTAGCGCTGAACGAGCCAAGAAACGAACTGCTGAGACAAGAGGCACGAAGCGATGCGCGGAGCGATTTGCGCGTCGTGAAGAAATATCCCAACCGTCGTCTCTACGATACGGTCGAAAGCCGCTACATCACTCTGGCGGACATCCGTCGGCTGGTGATGGATAAAGTGGATTTCGTCGTCATCGACAAGAAATCGCAGGAAGACATCACCCGCTCCATTCTGCTGCAAGTGATTGCAGACCAGGAGCACGCTGGCGAACCGCTGATGAGCCAGGATTTCCTGTCTCAGGTGATTCGTTCCTACGGCGGCGCCATGCAGACGGTGGTGGGCAGCTATCTGGAACAGAGCTTGAAACTGCTCTCGGGCCAGCAACAGCAAATGCGAGAGCACATGCGCGGCATCATGGGGAACGATGCCTGCGACAGCATCGCCACGCTGACCCAGCAGAACCTCGAACGCTGGCGTTCGGTGCAAGACGATATTTACAAGGTGATGTGCGGTTCGGCCCATGAAGCCGGCCGCGGCAAGGAACGCGCAGACGCTGAATCGGATCAACGTAGCAGCTAATACTCGCTACGGCACATTCGGCATCTTGAGATCCAGCATTCGGAACAAGGGGCGGCGGCCACCGCCCCTTGTTAACTTATCTAAACTCGGGATCGGGCGTCCTGCCACGACCCTCGAACGAGCTAGTCAAAAGGCGTGACTGTTGACTGCTCGCCGCTGCCTATGGCGGCGAGGTACATCCATGTACCCAAGGAGCTTCTACTACGCGTCAGGCGTAATTCAGGCGGCGTCGACGTTGCGCATGCTGAGGCGCACGCGGCCCTGGCGATCCACTTCGAGCACCTTCACGCGCACCACGTCGCCTTCCTTCAGCTTGTCGCTGACGCGCTCGACGCGTTCGTCGGAGATCTGCGAGATGTGCACCAGGCCGTCCTTGCCCGGCAGGATGGTCACGAACGCACCGAAGTCCATCAGACGCGCGACGCGGCCTTCGTAGATGCGACCCACTTCGACTTCCGCGGTGATCAGCTCGATGCGACGCTGCGCCTCGCGGCCCGACACGCCGTCCACCGACGCGATCTTGACCGTGCCGTCGTTCTCGATGTCGATGGTCGTGCCGGTCTCTTCGGTGATGGCACGAATGACCGCGCCGCCCTTGCCGATGACTTCGCGAATCTTGTCCGGATCGATCTTGATGGTGATGATCGACGGCGCCCACTCGGACATCTGCGCGCGCGGAGCCGCGAGCACTTTGTCCATGTGATCGAGAATATACAGACGGCCGGCCTTCGCCTGGTCGAGCGCGACCTGCATGATCTCCTTGGTGATGCCGGTGATCTTGATGTCCATCTGCAGCGCCGTGACGCCGTTACGCGTGCCGGCCACTTTGAAGTCCATGTCGCCAAGGTGATCTTCGTCGCCGAGGATGTCGGTGAGCACCTGGAACTTGTCGCCTTCCTTCACCAGGCCCATCGCGACGCCCGCGACGGCAGCCTTGATCGGCACGCCCGCGTCCATCAGCGCGAGGCTGGTGCCGCACACGCTGGCCATCGAGCTCGACCCGTTCGATTCGAGAATTTCCGAGACCACGCGAATGACGTACGGGAAGTTGGTCATGTCCGGCATCACGGCGCTGATGCCGCGACGGGCCAGGTTGCCGTGGCCGATTTCACGGCGCTTCGGCGAACCCATCATGCCGGTCTCGCCGACGCTGAACGGTGGGAAGTTGTAATGGAGCATGAACGGCTCTTTGCGCTCACCGGTGAGTGCATCGATGATCTGCGCGTCACGGCCGGTGCCGAGCGTCGTTGTAACGAGCGCCTGCGTCTCGCCACGAGTAAACAACGCGGAGCCGTGCGTACGCGGCAACACGCCCGTACGAATGTTGATTCCACGCACCGTCTTCATGTCGCGGCCGTCGATACGCGGCGCGCCGGCGATCACGCGACCGCGCACGATGCGGTATTCGAGATTGCCAAATTCTTTGGAAACATCGCCGGCAGTGAACTGCGGCGCCTCGCCGCTGGCCAGCGCTTCGAGCGCGGCTGCCTTGATCTCCTGAACGCGATCACGACGCTTGAGCTTGTCGATGATCTGGTAAGCGTCGGTGAGCGCGCTCTGCGCCTTGGACGCCACAGCGGCTTCCAGCGACGTGTTGGCGGCAGGTGCAGCCCACTGCCACGACGGCTTGCCGGCTTCGGCCTTGAGCTCGTTGATCGCCTTGATGGCGACCTGCATCTGTTCGTGACCGAACACGACCGCGCCCAACATCACTTCTTCGGTCAGGTTGTCGGCTTCGGACTCGACCATCAGCACCGCTTCAGCTGTGCCGGCGACGACCAGATCCAGCTTGGAGGTCTTGAGCTGCTTCGCGGTCGGGTTAAGCACGTACTGGCCGTCGATATAACCGACCTTGGCCGCGCCGATCGGACCCTGGAACGGCACGCCGGACAGAGCCAGCGCCGCGGAGGCACCAATCATCGCAGGAATGTCGGCGTCGATTTCAGGGTTCAACGAGACCACCGTCGCGACGACCTGGATTTCGTTGAAGAAGTGTTCGGGGAAGAGCGGGCGGATGGGACGATCGATCAGGCGCGAGGTCAATGTTTCTTTTTCGCTCGGCCGGCCTTCACGCTTGAAGAAGCCGCCCGGGATACGGCCCGCGGCGTAGGTCTTCTCGATGTAGTTGACCGTCAGCGGGAAAAAGTCCTTGTTCGGATCGGCCTGCTTGCGGCCCACCGCGGTGACCAGGACGACCGTATCGCCCATCGACACCACGACCGCGCCGTCGGCCTGGCGGGCCAACTCGCCGGTTTCGATCGTGACTTGATGCTGGCCGAAGGCGAATGATTTTTTGATTGCGCTCACGATGGTTCCCACGAAATGGATTTGAGGTCAGCGGCGCGAGAGAAGGCCGGCAGACGCAAGATTCGATCGAAATGAAGCGGCAGCGGAGCCGGCGCTGCGTGCTGATGTCCGGCTCCGCTCCAGCAAGTGGCTTAGCGCCGCAGGCCCAGACGTGCGACGACGTCCGTGTAACGATCCGGCGCCGTCTCCTTGAGATAGTCGAGCAGCTTGCGACGCTGATTGACCATCTTCAACAGGCCGCGGCGAGACGCGTGATCGCGCTTGTGCGTGCCGAAATGCTCGCCGAGACCGTTGATGCGGGCGGACAGCAGTGCGATCTGCACTTCCGGCGAGCCGGTATCGTTGGCGTTGCGGCGGTACTGGGCGACGATTCCGCCCTTATCTTCAGTCGACAGTGACATTGCTACCTCAAGTGCGGCGGACGAATCGCCGCGTGAAGACACTGGCTGGAAGCCAGGCAAAAAACAGTTGAAGCCCTTCAGAGAGCCGCGCATTGTACCCGCGCGCCCCGGAATCTCAAGTAAAAACCACGAATTAGCGGCGCGCCCGGCGGGGTTCGCCCAAGCTGACGAACAACCGTGAAGGTTTGACCCGGCCGCCGCCCAGCCCTTCTCCCAGGCCCAGGAATCGGCCGCGACCGTCGTCGCTGGGCGCGTACAGCCGTAACTCCCCGGCCGGGGCCGGGTTCGCCGACGGGCTGACGGCCTGCCCCATCAACAGGCTATGAACCTCGTTGCGGTCCAGATCCACTCGCGGCAGGTCGGTGAAAGCCATATCCACCGCCAGTAGCCGGCCGGAAAGAGCGTCGGGCGATTCGCCCGACAACGCATCCAAGGTGAACATGGGCAGGTCGCCGAACGGATCGACCGACAGGCGCCGCAATCCCTTCACATAGCCGATGGTGCCGAGGCGCACCGCGATGTCGGCCGCCAGCGTGCGGATGTAGGTACCCTTCGAGCAATACACGTCGAATTCGAGCTGGTTGGCGGCCAGCCCCTGTTCCGGCGTCACCCGGGCAATACGATGAATAAAAATCGCACGGGCCGGCCGTTCGACCGACTCGCCGCGCCGGGCCAGCTCGTACAGGCGCTTGCCTTCGAACTTCAGCGCCGAGTGCATCGGCGGGACTTGCTGTTGATCGCCCAAAAACTGTGCAAGCGTCGCATCGACACCCGCTGCCGTCAGAGCAGGCACGGGCGCTCGCTCGGTGACTTCGGTTTCAGCGTCGCCCGAAGGCGTGAGCTCGCCGAGTTGCACGAGCACGCGATAGGTCTTTCCGGAGTTCAGCAATCGGCCGCAGACCTTGGTGGCCTGTCCGAAACACACCGGCAATAGCCCGGATGCCAACGGATCGAGGCTGCCCGCATGGCCGGCTTTGAGCGCCGCATAGAGCGCACGCACTTGTTGAAGCGCGGCGTTCGAAGACACGCCGAGAGCTTTGTCGAGCAGCAGGATGCCGTCGACTTCACGATGGAAGCGCCGCATGGGTGGGTCCGTTAGCGCCTCGGCCGCGACGACGAGTCGTCATCGCTGCCCTGCTCGGAATCGACGTCGTCATCGTCCGAATTATAGTGAGCGTCTTCGTCGTCGGCCGCAGGCTCGTCGGCCGCAGGCTCGTCATCCGCGGTCGCGGTATCCGAAGCATCATCCACGTGAGTAGCGACATCCTTCTTCACCGCTTCGTTGATCAGCTGCGACAAACGCGCGCCGCTTTCGATCAACTCGTCCGGCACGAATCGCAGCTCGGGGCTATGACGAATCCCGAGCGCACGACCCAATGGGCCACGCAGCATGTCCGCAGCTTGAGTGAGAATTTCCTGTGCCAGGTGCGGATCGGCACCCAGCACGGAGTAATAGACCTTGGCATAGCCCAGGTCCGGCGACATGCGCACGTCGGTCAACGTGATCATGCCCAAGCGCGGGTCGCGCAACTCACGGCGAATCAACTCGCTCAGCGCGCGTTGAATCTGTTGGCCGACCCGCTTGGCACGGGGATAAGACTTCGACGCCATTACTTAGCAATCACCTACTAACTCGATGCCAGCTCACGCGCGACTTCGACGCGCGAGAAACATTCGATCTGATCGCCGACCTGCACGTCGTTGTAGTTCTTGACGCCGATACCGCACTCGGTGCCGGCGCGAACTTCGTTGACGTCGTCCTTGAAGCGACGCAGCGACTCCAGTCCGCCTTCGAAGATCACCACGTTGTTGCGCAGGACGCGGATCGGATTGTTGCGACGGACGTAACCGTCCGCAACGATACAACCGGCGACCGTGCCGAACTTGCTGGAACGGAACACTTCGCGAACCTCGGCCAGGCCGACGATCGTTTCCTTCACTTCCGGCGCCAGCATGCCCGTCAGCAACGCGCGCATCTCGTCGATCGCTTCGTAGATGATGCTGTAGTAACGGACATCGATGCCCGCTTCCTTGATCATCGTGCGAGCCGAGCTGTCGGCGCGGACGTTGAAGCCGATTACGCGAGCGTTGGACGCCTGCGCCAACGTGATATCGGACTCGGTGATACCACCGACGCCGCTCGACACCACCTTGACCGCCACTTCGTCGGTCGACAGCTTGGTGAGCGAGTCGCGCAACGCTTCGGCCGAACCCTGCACGTCCGCCTTGATGACCACATGCACGGTCGCGACCTTGCCATCGCCCATCTGCGACAACATGTCTTCGAGCTTCGCCGGGCCCTGCTTCGCAAGCTTGGTATCGCGGAACTTGCCCTGACGATACAACGCCACTTCGCGCGCCTTGCGCTCGCTCTCGACGACCAATATTTCATCGCCCGCGTTCGGTGCGCCCGACAAGCCGAGCACGACGACCGGCAACGACGGACCCGCTTCGGTCACCGACGCACCCGTCTCGTCGAACATCGCGCGAACGCGACCGAACTCGGCGCCCGCGATGATCGGATCGCCCGGCTTCAGCACACCGCGCTTGACCAGCACTGTCGCCACCGCGCCGCGGCCCTTCTCCATGCTGGACTCGACCACCACGCCCGCGGCCAGGCCGGAGCGAGTCGCCTTCAATTCCAACACGTCCGCCTGCAACAGAATGGTGTCGAGCAGTTCGTCGATGCCCGCGCCGGTGCGTGCCGACACGTTTACAAACATCGTGTCGCCGCCCCACGCTTCGGGCAACACGTTGTGTTGCGCGAGATCGTTTCTCACCTTCTCCGGATCGGCATCGTGCTTGTCGGTCTTGGTGATCGCAACGACGATCGGCACTTCCGCCGCTTTCGCATGCTGAATCGCTTCGATCGTCTGCGGCATGACGCTGTCGTCGCCGGCCACGACCAGCACGACAATGTCAGTGACCTGCGCACCACGAGCACGCATCGCCGTGAACGCAGCGTGGCCCGGCGTATCGAGGAACGTGATGATGCCTTTCGGCGTCTCCACGTGATACGCACCGATGTGCTGCGTGATGCCGCCCGCTTCGCCCGCCGCGACCTTGGTGCGACGGATGTAATCGAGCAGCGAGGTCTTGCCGTGGTCGACGTGACCCATGATGGTGACGACCGGCGGACGCGCTTCGAGCTCGTGTGAGGCATCGGTCGCCTGCAATTCGTCCTCGATCGCGCTTTCCTTGTGAAGCACCGCCGTGTGGCCGAGCTCTTCGACCACCAGCACCGCGGTGTCCTGGTCGATGGGCTGGTTGATGGTGGCCATCACGCCCATGTTCATCATCACCTTGATGACTTCGTTGGCCTTCACGGCCATGCGCTGTGCCAGCTCGCCGACCGTGATGGTCTCGCCGATCTGCACATCGCGTTTGACCGGCGCGGCCGGACGCTCGAAGCCGTGCTGAGACGCGACGTTGATCTGCGTCGGACGGCCACGCGAGCGAGTCGCTGCCGCGGTTTGTTTCTTTTTCTTGAAACGCGCGCTGGCATCGCTCGACACGTGCAGCTCGGTACGCTGCGGACGATCGGCACCGCCGCCGCCTCCTCCGCCACCACCACCACCACCACGAGCTGGACGTGCCTGCTCGCGCGGAGGCTGCTTGGCAGCGATATCCGCCTGATGCTTACGTTCGACTTCGGCACGCACGCTGGCCTCGGCCATGCGACGAGCTTCGTCTTCAGCAGAGCGACGGGCCTCTTCGTCGGCTTGCCGACGCGCTTCTGCTTCCACGATCTGGCGCTCACGGGCCGCAACTTCGCGTGCTTCGGCTTCGGCCTGTTCGCGTTGCAGACGTGAAGCTTCTTCGCGCGCGTGCTGAGCAGCAGCTTCGGCAGCACGCTGAGCTTCGCTTTGAGCAGCAGCCGCCTGCGCCGCTTCCTGAGCAGCGGCCGCATGAGCAGCGGCGTTCTGAGCAGCTAACTGAGCGGCAGCAGTGGCAGCCGCGGTTTGGCGAACCGCTTCTTCCGCAGTACCGTCGCGACGCTGTTCGACACCCGGCGACCGTTCATCGGCGTGAGTCGGCTGCGGACGAGCCGCCGCGACCTGGTTCTCCAGCACGGTGCGATTGAGATACGTCTTCTTGCTACGTACCTCGACGTTGACCATGCGCGCACGACCCTGCGACGAGGCGACTTTGATTTCGCCCTGGGACTTGCGCTTCAACGTGATCTTCGGCGGCGCGGTCGTGCCTTCCGTGCGCCCATGGGAGCGCCGGAGGAACGTGAGCAGTTCCATCTTCGCGTCGTCGCTGATCATATCGTTCGCGCCGGATACTTGAATTCCGGCTTCATCGAGCTGCGTCAGCAGGCGCTCGACAGGTACTTTGAGTACCTCGGCAAATTGGCTAACAGTCACATCCGCCATACACGCCCTCCCGCCCCGACCCGGCCATCAACAATCACGACACCGCGGCTCAAGCTTGTTGACCCGCGGAGTCGAACCAGTGCTTACGTGCAGCCATGATGAGCGCACCCGCGCGCTCGGCATCCACGCCGTCGATCTCGGTCAGGTCGTCGATCGCCTGTTCCGCCAGATCTTCACGCGTCACGATGCCCCGGCTGGCCAACGTCTGCGCCAGGTCTTTATCCATGCCGTCCACCTGCAACAGATCGTCTGCAGGCTCGGCGCTCTCGATCTCTTCCTCGCTCGCGATCGCCTGCGTCAGCAGCACGTCGCGCGCGCGATTGCGCAATTCCTTGATGATGTCCTCGTCGAATTCTTCGATGTTGCTGAGCTCCGACGCCGGCACATACGCGATTTCTTCAATGGTCGAGAAACCTTCCTGCACCAGGATCTGCGCCACGTCTTCGTCCACGTCCAACTGCTGCTTGAACTGATCGACCAGCTTCTGCGACTCGCCTTCGCTCTTGGCTTCGGCGGCCTGCTGCGTCATCACGTTCAATTCCCAACCCGTCAGCTCGCTAGCGAGACGGATGTTCTGACCGCCACGGCCGATGGCCTGCGACAGCTTCTCTTCCGTCACCGCAATGTCCATCGAGTGCGAGTCCTCGTCGAGGACGATGGACACGACTTCCGCCGGCGCCATCGCGTTGATCACGAACTGCGCGGGATTCTCATCGTAGGGAATGATGTCCACACGCTCGCCGGCGATTTCGTTCGACACCGCCTGCACGCGCGAACCACGCATACCCACGCACGCACCGACTGGATCGATGCGGCTGTCGTTGCTTTTCACCGCGATCTTGGCGCGCACACCCGCATCGCGAGCGGCACCGAGAATCTGGATCAAGCCCTGGCCGACTTCCGGCACTTCGAGCTTGAAGAGTTCAATCAAAAATTCGGGCGCGGTACGCGACAGAAACAACTGCGGACCGCGCTGCTCGGTGCGCACGTCCTGCAAATAAGCCTTGATGCGATCCTGCGAACGGATCGGCTCGCGCGGGATCATCTGATCGCGCGCCACGAAACCTTCGGCGTTGCCGCCAAGATCGACGAACACGCCGTTGCGATCGACACGCTTCACGATGCCGGACACCAGCGTGCCCATACGGCCTTTGAACTCGTCGACGACCTGCGCACGCTCGGCCTCGCGCACCTTCTGCACGATGACTTGCTTCGCGGTCTGGGCAGCGATGCGGCCGAACGCGACCGACTCCATCGGCACTTCGACGTAACCGCCGACTTCGGCCTCGCCGCTGATGTCTTTCGCGTCTTCCAGGCGCAGCTCGCTGTCCGGGAATTCCAGTTCGGTGGAATCGTCGGCAAACACTTTCCAGCGGCGCCACGTATCGTAATCGCCGCTCTTGCGGTTGATGGAGACGCGCACGTCGATACCTTCGCCGTGACGTTTACGAGTCGCGGACCCCAGCGCGGCTTCGAGAGCCTCGAAGATGATTTCCTTGTCGACGCCCTTCTCGTTCGAGACCGCGTCGACCACCATCAGAATTTCTTTGTTCATCGTCCGAACTCCACGCCTTCTGTGTCGAATGGACGGCGCAACGCCGTCATCATCGTCGCCCCTAAATTTCCGGGATCAACCGCGCCCGGTGAATATCGTCGATCGGCAGGCTGACCGTGCCGCCCTCCGTTTCGAGCGTAATTTCGCTCTCCTCCACCTTTTGCAACCGGCCCTGGAACCGCTTACGGCCGCTCACCGGCTGCATCATTTCCACTTTCACGCGCTCGCCAGCGAAGCGCTCGAAATGCGCATGAGTCCGCAACACCCGATCCAAGCCCGGCGAGGACACCTCCAGGTTGTACTCGTTGGGGATGGGATCGGCCTCGTCCAGCACGGAGCTGACCGCCCGGCTCACCCGCTCGCAATCGTCCAAAGAGATGCCTTCCGGGCTGTCGATATACAGCCGCAACAGGCCACCACCGGCGCGCGGTGCGTACTCGATTTCCCACAGCTCGTAACCCAAACCGAGCACGACCGGACCGAGCAGCTCGCCCAGCTGATCTCGCAGCATCGGTCACCTCCAGGTTTGACTGTGTGGGGCTCAACCTTCCTGGCGTGCCCCTATTCCGGCGCCCGTTGGCGCCAGAGAGGTCGCCGGGCCGGTTTTTGCCGTCGCCGTAAACGAAAAATGGGCCCCAAGGCCCATTCTCACTCTCCGTCCCTTCCTGCCAGGCGGCCTTAGGTTCCGCCCCGCTCCCCTCGTCGTCTACCTCAGGCTTGGGCGTTTGCCCCTAGAAGCACAAAAGGCCCTTCGAATCGGGCCCTTTCATCCTCTTTCGGCATTCCCCGGACCACATATATATGCCCGGATGCGCAAGCTACAACCCCCGCGTTGACGCCATTCAACGACTCTCGGCAGGGGCCGCGGAGTTTAAAGGCGGGGGTGGGGGGATGGCAAGTGAAACGCGTTACTCCGGCACCTCACAGCGCACATACGGCGCATAAAGAACGACCTGATCTAGATTGAACGTCCGATACACGGTCGCGCCGCCTTCGTTTATATCGACCACGTCGCTCCGCTCCGGGATGTCCGGTGCGAGCTTTCGCACGGCCTCTGGCGTTGGGAGCAATCGACTTGCGGGATCGGCAGCTCGCGGCACGCTGTCGGGCGCGATTTGCACCAGGCAGGCCTCTTCATCCGGATCGTCGCTGAGGCCGCTACGAGTAGCTACGGCCGCGCACTTCAAAACTTTGATTGGTTGCACACGCGGATGGGCCGCGAGGACGCGTTCCTGGATCGCGGGAGAATCAGCGTTGAACTTCACTCCGCACGATACACGCGATGCGCACGCGGACAGCAGCATCGAGACCAGAACGAGTCCTGCGCTTTTCATCATGACCGTTCACAACTCCCGCACCACCCGGAACCCCGAATAGTTTACTCGCTCGTTCGGCTGCAAGCGCGTGCGCCTTGCTGACCGAAGTTCTTCCGGGAAGTCGTTCCAGCAACCACCGCGGGCGCGGTGAGAGTCGCAGGATGCTTTCGTTTGGGCACGGCCATCTGAGGGTAGTGACTCGTACCAGCAATCCTCCACCCATTCCCAAACGTTTCCTATCATGTCGTACAGACCGAAAGCATTCGGTTGGTAGTGCCGTACTGGTGCCGTGTAGGCGCTGCCGTCATCGCACTTGAGCAAACGAGCGCCTGCGTCGCCTTCGCGAGCGGACTGTTCGACGACCTCTTGTATCTTGGGCGACGTGCGAAGGAGTGTAGGATCGCCGCCATTGGCGTATTTGCAGGCGTCGTTCTCGTCGGTGCCCCAGAAGAAGATGGTGGTCGTGCCGGCGCGGGCGGCGTACTCCCACTCCGCCTCGCTGGGTAGCCGATAGGTGTGGCCTGTCTTGCGCGACAGCCAGGCTGCGTAGTCCTTCGCGTCGTGCCACGACACACAGACGACAGGATGGTCGTCCGTTTGTGCGAACGGCAGCTGGTGCCAGGAGGCGTTCGTATCGAGCACGGTGTCGCCGAAGCTGATGAAGCCGAAGGTGAAGCATCCGGGCGGATCGGGTCGCTGGGTTTCACGAACAAACACAGCGTATTGAGCGCGTGTCACTTCGGTCTCACCGATCGCGAAACTTGCAACGCTCACGTTCTCGCGCGGGCCTTCGAACTTCTTTCGTTCGCGCTCGGTGGGCGGAGAGCCCATGGTGAAGGTGCCGCTGGCGATCTCCACCATGCGCGGGCAATCGGGACAATCTTGAATCACACGAGACTGTGACATGGCTTGCGACGCAGCCATTGCCGCAAGTCCGGCCAGGACTGTGGTTATCCAAGTAACTGCTGACATCTCGAATCGCTCCCCAACGCTGACTTCCTACTAGGAATTCACGCGGGCAGCGAAAAGGTGTCAGAAGATCCTACGAAAGGTGAGATTCACTCGCGGTCCGCACGGGTGAGTGACTTTGTTGATCCCGTGCTTCCAAAAATGCTGAGTCAGACCCGTCATCAACAACACACTGCCGGAGTCCAGCGGCAAATGGAGAGGCTTCAGCTCTTTGCGAGACTTGTGTTTCAGCACCAACGTTCGCTGTTCACCGAGGCTCACGGATGCGATCGCAGGATTTCTGCCCAGCTCGGGCTCATCGTCGCTGTGCATGCCCATGCTGTCGCGATGATCTCTGTAGTAGTTCAACAGCACGCTGTTGAAGGACGCTTGGGTCACAGCCTCGACACGACTTCGAATGTTCGAAAGCAGCTCCGTCCAAGGCAGCGGCTCCAGCGCAAGTCCTGAATAAGTGTATTGAGCGTCCGGGTCCCCGAACCACGCGGTCAGTCGCGGTTGCTGATACTGCTTGCCCCAGAGAGTGATGACCTCACTCCGCCACGGCGTTTCCTCGATGAGCCTGCGCAAGACAATATCTAGCGGCGCTCCGAAGTCGATATAGTGCCAGTAACGGACATCTGCATCAGGCAGGTCGAGGCGAAGCGGCTCGTCCCTCTGAAAAAGGTCACCCATATTACCGAGCAATTCTCAGCTTCAACTCGCCGCCCAGAAACTCCGCCAGGCGCTCTGCTTCCGCTTCGATGTATGAACGAGTCCCACGCGGCAGTGGATTGAACGGCTCGACTTCAAGTGACAACGTGCCTCCTTTTTGTTCGTGCTTCCAAACACCGACCATGCGACCGTTCACGAGCAGCACGGGCGACACCCAGCCCTGCTGTCGATAAATTCGTGGATAAAATTTCGCGTCTGCGAACGCCGGCACACGGCGCGAAGCGCATACGACCCACTGATCGAACGCCGGCAGCAGACGCACGACGTCGACGGGTTCGGCCGCAGCCAGCTCGCGAACATCCTTCGCCAACATCCAATAGCGTTTCCCCTCGATGGTGACTTGAGTGGCCAAGTCGCCGAGCGCGGCGAACCTGCGTTTGGCCTCGCCCTGATTCACACCCCACCAGCGAGGGCCGAGATCGTGAGGAGTAGCCGGTCCGTAGGCGGAGAGATAGGCAGCCGTGACTGCATTGAATGCTTTGTCACTAGCGACTTTCGTGGGAGCCTTTGGCAGCCACGTCGCAGGATGTGTGAACCTGCCCTCCGCGCTTTCAGACGGCGCGAAGCACAGCGATCCTAAAAACGATGCATACCGCAGCGACGAGCTCCAGCTGCCGAGCATCGCCTCGACCATCTTGGGAGTCGCGCCGAGCCTCGCGACTGCCTCAGCCAACTCAACGCGAGTGAGTGTCTTGCCACGCAGCGCTTTGCCGATGAAGGGAGTGACCTGCAGCGATTCTGGATTCTTCAGCGGCCAGACGCCCGGCTTCCAGATACCCAGCCCGCCGATCCACATCCCGAGATCGGCCGCGGGCAACACATGTAACGTCGCACGCATCGCCCACATCTTGACCAAGGTGCGTTTCTTCCACAGCGCATCGGCGACTGCTTCGCGTTGCAAGCCCTCGATGCGAGCCCACAGCGCAAGATCGACAGAGGACATCAACTGCGCATGCAGTCCACACAGGCGATCGACAACATCGACGAGTTGTTTCGGCGAGGCACGGGCGAGGAGATAGTGGCGTCGCATCCGCCACGCCAGTGCCTGCTCCCAAGAGATTGACGTCGTCACTTGCGCCCCGTCTTCGGACCTCGATGAGGCCGCAAAGATAGCGCATCACAACCGTCATCGAGCGCCCATCCATGGCACTCGACAACAGTCTAGAGATCAGGCCAGCACGAACTCTCCGCCGCGCGACGCGAGCCGACGGCGACCAAACACCATCATGCCCAGGGCGCACGCGGCGAGCAGACCCAGCGTCCCAGGCTCGGGCACGCTCTGAGTCTCCAGACTCGTCATGCTGGTGGCCAACGGATCGAGCGAAGCCATCAGCGCCATCGGCTCGGACATCGACATGGACATCGGCGCCATCACATTATAAATATTGAAGGCACCTGCCCAGCTCGCGCCGAAACTAAGCGCATTGCTGAACCAGCTGCCGTCGAGCAGATAACCGCTGAGGATGCCGCCGGTGTAGGTCAGATCCCAACCGTAGACGCTGAAGTCGGACAGATAATCGAAAAAGAATCCCAACCCACCCTCGACATAGCCGAACTCGCCGCCGTACAAATCGAGCGAAGAGTGCGAGCTGGTGCCGAACGGCTGACGAATCATCTGGAACAAGTAGTCGCCAGCGGTTGTGTTGAACGCCCCACCGTCGATCGTCAGATGGCTCGAACCGCTGCTGGCGTTAGCGATCAGGTCGATGCCGCCATTGATGCTGCCGCCATAGATGCCACCGGTCACGCCGTCGCCAGTGTTGAAACCACCATTGATCGTCCCGCCCGTCATCATCAAATCCATATAGCCGGCAGCACCGCGCACGCCGCCCAGAATCGAGCCGCCCGACATATTGAATACATAGTCGTTCAAGCCGCCCATCACGACCTGGCCCGTAACGGTGCCGCCACGCATGTCCAGGCTGTAACTGCCGTTGGCGCCATTGATGATGCTGCCGATGACTCGTGCATTGTCTTCGATTCGCATGAAGCCCGCGTACGTGATGTTGCCGGTCACACGGGCCTTGTCTTCAAGGTAAAGCTTGACCAGCGAGGTAGACTCGGCCGACCAGCCGGGTGGCGTGAACTCGTTGACGATGTTGCCGACCACGCGCGAATTATTACTTAAACGTACGACCGACGGCGTGCCCGTCATATTGATGGCAGCTTGACCCGATGCCGCGAGAATGCGGCCGGTGCCCGTGACGTTGAGATTGCCGTGCCGAGTTCGTACCGCGGCGTTGAACTGGCCCAGGCTTGGATCGTTGACACCGCTGATCGTACCGCCGGTACCGACATTCACCGTAGTGGCGGCGTTGTCGACGATGGCGTTGTCGACAATCGTTGTTGTGATGTTCGTCGTGCCCGCGGTGTTATAGATGATGGTGGCGTCGGCCGCCGACGCGAAACACGTCGCCACCACAATGCTGAGAATTGCCGACTTCGTAGGTACCCTGCGCATGTCCATGAAGAACTCCTTGTGTGGCCGTGCCAAGAGTGTTGTTCCATCGCAAAGCGAGCGCCAAGTGTCCTTTCGTCATGCGACTCCTGGTTACGCTGTTTGTATCTTCGACGCGCGTCTTCGAGCAAACATCGTCCCGGCGAATCCGATGGCCAGCAGGCCGAGCGGTCCGGGCTCGGGCACGCCCGGCGCCGTCACATTGTTGATGGTGAAAGTGCCGTGCCAGTCGGCCCCGAAGTTGAAATAGTTACTAAACCAATTGCCGTCCAGCAGGTAGCCGCTCAACAAGCCGTCGACGAACGTGAGATCCCAGCCGGTGACGCTGAAGTCCACCCACTGATCGAAGAAGAAACCCAGGCCCGCTTGCTGATAGCCCCATTGCCCACCGAGAATATCTAGCGACGACGTCGACAAAGACGAAGGGAAATAGCGCAAGCCCGTCATCGACACTAAATAGTCGCCCGCGTCGGCATCGAAACGCCCGCCGGAAACAACCAGGTCGCTGCTCCCGCTGGAGCTGCCGTGCCAGGTGGAGATGCCACCTTCGATCTTGCCGCCGGTGATCGTGCCGGTGACGAAATCGCCGGTGCGAAATCCGTTGCCGATGTAACCGCCGGACATCGTCATATCCATGTAACCAGCGGCACCACGTACGCCGTCGAGGATCGCGCCACCGGACAGGTTGAAAACGTAGTCGTTCAAACCGCCCATCACGACTTGACGTGTGACAGTGCCGCCGCGCATGTCCAAGCTGATGCTGCCGTTATCGGCGTTGCGGATGCTGCCCTCGATACGCGCGTCGTCTTGAATGCGCATGAAGTTCGCATAGATAACGTCGCCATTCACCACCGCTCGATCCTGCACATACAAGCGATTCGTGGCGGTCGCTTCTGTCCGCCAACCGGAGGTGTTGAACTCCATGACAATGTTTCCCGTCACGGACGACTGGTCGCGTAGAGTCACGACGGATGGAAGGCCTCTCATGCTGATCGCAGCGGTCTGACCTGCGCCGGCAACGATCTGCCCGTTTCCCCTAACGTTGAGCGCCCCGGCTCGCGTATGCACGGCGCCGAGAGCGAACGTCGCAGTGGTCCCCTGCACTACGCCGCCCGATTCGATGTTGAGTACAGCGGCGCTGTTGTTCACCTCGACGTTGTCGCTGACCGTAGTGTTGATGACGCTGGTCCCAGGCGCCGTGTAGATAACGGTGGCGTCCGCCGTCGATGCGAAACAACCGGCAATCGTGAGCACAAGCAGAGAGGATTTGATCTGAGGGGCATCCATGAATTGCTTCCCGGTAGCTGCGACCATCCGGGGGACTAGAGCAACTCGTGTGCCACCCCGCGACAACTCACGGGAACTCAAATTGTCAGGAACACACGCTGATCGGGGACAGGCAGACGCGTGTAAATCGCGTCGACGGCGAGGTATTGCCGAAAGTCACAAACGAGCGCGAGGGACTCGTCTGGGGATTTTTACTTCTCGGGTTGTTTCATGGCGCGCTTGGCTTCCTTGGCGCCTTCTTTCACAGCCTCGGCTCCTTCCTTCGCCGCCTCGGCCACGGCCTTGCCGACTTTCTTGGCGCCGTCGCCCACTTCCCGAGCCGCCGTGCCCACAGCCTTGCCGACCTCGCGCGCTCCTTCCTTCAGCGTGGATTCCTCGGCAAACGCAGGCACTGCAACGCTGCACGCGAGCAGCAGCATCGAAATACGCAGTAATCGTGACGAAAGGTGCATCGGCAATCACTCCCCCGAGCGGTGCTGGTACATGTAACCGCAGGGGCCGGCTCTTGTCCACACAGGTAGTCGAAAATCCGGCTGTCACCCCACAACCAACCAGGGATTGGCTGTGGGGCACGCTAGATCACGGGGTGCGCCCGAACTTGCGTCGTGGCTTGCTGATTTTCTTCGGCTCGGCGGGCGGTGCTTCACCATCCGTTGCCGTTGCAGCGATGGCTGTCGGCTGAGGCGACGGCAATGCCGGCGCACGGCCCAACAGATCTTCCAACTCTTCGACCAATGACTTCGGCGGCGAAGCTTCGGCCGGAGGGGGTGGTTCGGGCGCACTCTCTTCGGGCCCGACCGGCTTGATACCGAGTTCTTCGAGCCGATCGAACACGCGTCGAAGCGCAGCGTCAGGATCTCGATAGAAAGCGCTGCCGCGGATACGCACGAACTCCCAACCCAAACGTTCGAGCACTGCCTGTCGAGCAGTGTCCTCGCCGAGGCTCTCGGGCGTGCGATAACGATCGCCGTCGCATTCCACGGCGAGGCGTTTGCCGTCGCCATCGATCACCATGTCGATGCGGAAATGCCCAACGCTCTCCTGCTGTTTCACGCGATAGCCAGCAGCGGCCAAACGCTTCGCCACTTCACGTTCGAGCGGCGACTCCGGCTCGATACGATCGCGTCCGGCACCGGGCGACGTGAGATTCGGCTGTTGCACGTGTTGGAGCAGCTGGAAGCGCAAGTCGTCGGTCTTCAAGTCGTGATCCGCATCGAACGAGTACACGACCCACAGCTGATCTCTCGCACGACTCGCCGCGACGTTGTAGCGCTTCTTCACGAGTTCGTATGCGCCTTCGCGCACAGTGCGCAGCGCTGCGTCTTCCGGTGCGCTATCCACGAGCGACAAGAGAATGATGTCGCGCTCGTCACCCTGGAACTCAGCCGAGATGCCGGCGAGGATGCGACGCTTCTCCAGCTCGACACTGTCGATGCGCTTGTGGAGCAGCGACTGAATCAGCAACGCCTGCTCTTCCTTCACCATCGAGATCACACCGATGGTCTTGCCCTCGTACGCTGGATGCTTGGTCATCGCCTTGATCAGCGCGACGATCGCCTCCGCCTCGCGCGGGTTGACGTCGCCTTCGCGCACGCCATCGACCGGATACGGCACGCACGCCGGTTTGATATGCGTCGAGTTCGCCGCGCGCAGCGGCAGGATCTTGCCGTCGTAAGACAACCGATTGCTGAAGGCAATGATCTCGGGCACCGAGCGGAAATGCTCGACCAGGCGCACGGCGTCGCCGAACGCTTGCCGCCCGATGTCATAGATGGACGACATGGCATCAAACAAGTGCGCGTTGGGGAAATCGTGCAGCATGGACTTGCGCAGGTTCTCCAGCGCGCTCTGCTCCTTGCCCACACCCAACGGCGTGACCTGCTCGTGGTCGCCAACGATCACCACTTGTCGCGCCATATACAAAGGAATGAGCGCGTTGAGGTCGGCCTGGCTGGCCTCATCGACGATCACCAGGTCGAAGCGCGTCGCGCGCGGATCGAAGGTTTCCGCGACCATCGAGATCGGCATGATCCACACCGGCACCGCTTCGACCGAATGTTTCATCAGCTTGCGGGCTTCGGTGAGCAATGTCTGCCGGCGCTCGGGATGGCGCGTCGACATCAACCGTTTCGCCGTGTCCAGCCAGCCGATGAGGGCCTGGCGAATGGCGTTGTTTCCTTGCAGCCGGGCGATTTGCTGACCCCACGCCGTAGCGTCGATCAACTCTTGCGTCACAGGCCGCAGGCGATCTCGCGTGCGATCCGCTTCGTACTGCAAAGTCTGCGCATCGAGGCGATCGATCTGCACCAACGCGTCGTGGAGCTGGCGATAGATCCACGCCAGTTCCAGATCTCCGGGCGGTTGACCTTTGTCGTGCGGCGCCTTGCGATCCTGCAAGCGATCAGCCCAACGAGGAGCAACCTCACGCAGCCGGGCCAGCAACTCATCACGCTCTGCGATCAGCGGCTTCACAGCGAGCAGTCGCTGCGTGTACTCGCGAGCTGAGTGATAAGCGGCGGCGTCGCGCGCCTCGACTGCTGCGAGTAATCGATTGGCACAACCTGCAAGCGCCTTCGGATCGATTTCGCCAACCTGGGTTGCGAGCTGCTGGAACCACTCGTCGATTTCACGTTGCTTGCGACGGTCGCCTTCGATGGCCAGCAACGGCGGCAGCACTTCAGCAGCGAGCCGTTCGACTGTTTGATACTCAGCCAGCGGGCTCGGCTCGCGCGGAATCTGCGCCGCAATCTCGTCGAGCTTCAAACCTTCTTCGCGCAGCTGCGCACTCAGCGTGCCCCACGTGTGCTCGTGCCAATCGAGGCAGTGACGAATTTCATCGGTGAGCGCGCGACACGCAAGCTCGGGCTCCGGTCCCATGGATCGGAACAACGAATTGATGTGCGTGCCGATCAGCGCGTTCCACGAATCCTCGATCTCAAGGCGACGCACTTCCAGATCCGCGACCATCGCGAGCACATGGAAATGATCCAGGCGCGACGGCTCGCCGGAAGAGACCGACGCAGACTTTATGAACTGGCGCCAGTCCGAACGTGTGGCCATCGCCACGAAGCCCAGGCCACGGCCCGCTTCCAAGTGCTGCGCGATCTCCTGAGCGATGCGACGTTGTGTGTCCGCGGACAGGAACTTGGAGAGTTGCGGACGATGATGGCGCATCAAAGCGCACTGGGCATTCGCCTCCGCCGCCTCTTCGATGCCTTGAATCAACTGTTCCCAAACTTCACGCTGCGTGCCGCCGCTGATACCGGCGACAATCGCGTACGGTCGCCACGCTTGACGCCGCCGCTGCTCGGAAAACTCTTCCGCCAACGCCGCAGCCATCGCTGTGATCGCGGCGCTGCTGCCTGACTGCATCCAGCGATGCTTGCCAGCGGACAGGTCCGCCGCCTTCAACCGCTGATGTTCCGATGCGAGAGATTCGAACTCGCGTTCCGAGGGAATCTCTTCGAGATTCGGCAACGGACGACGCGCGTCCTCCTCCTCGTCCGCCGTGAACGTTGCACCCAAAGCATACAAACGCCCCAGCTCCGTCGAGTTCAGTGGCAGCGACACAGCCAACTTCACTGGCCCTGGAATCCACGCATGCTGTGTGCCGTGCGTCTTGACGTATCTCGCCGCATCGGACGGCGAGAACCGGCGCTCGTCGACCATGAGCTCGCGATACTCGTTCTCCAGCGCCTCGCGCAGATCGCGTTGAAACGCCTTCAACTCCGTCAGCAGCTCTTTGCGCCGCTGACTCAAACGTATAGCTCGTGCGCCGAGCGACGTGCTGGTCTCGGTCGTCAATCGTTCGGTGATGGACCCGATCGATGTTTCCAACTGACGTCGCGCATCACCATCGCTGCCCAGCACAGCCACGCACAGGGGGCGTAGGACTTCGGGCACTTTATCTCGCAGAACGCGCAGAGCTTTCGCCGTCTGCGCCGTGACCAGAATCGATTTGCCTTGTGCGAGCTGGTGACCGATCAGGTTCGCGATCGTGTGGGTCTTGCCGGTGCCGGGCGGACCTTGCACGAGCACCGAGCCGCTGTGGCTCAGGCGCTTGATGATCTGGATCTGCTCCTGGTTAGCTTCCTTACCGAGCAGCACATCGTCGTCGTCGATGGGAGTCGCCAGTGCCGGCAACTTCGCCGTCTCGTCGGTCGCCGTGTTCGGCGGAGGATTCTCCCACTCGACCGGCGAACCGGTGATCTGCACCAACGCCGGCGCAAACGCCTTGCGTTGATCGATGTCGTCGATGATCGCGTCGACCGCGTTCGCGATGCCGCCGACGCGTTTGCGCAGGATCAGCATCGGATCGCGATACATCCGCGGCGCATCCGACGGCTCGTCGGCAACGCGCTCCTTGAACAAGCGACCGCTGGTGGGCGACAGCGTCTGTACCAGGGTTTTCAAATAACCCTCGGTCGCGTCGCCACCCCACGGATGAAAGCCCGCGTTGTCCAGTTCCGCAGTCCGGCTGCGCAATGAGGCGGCCGCCGTGTTTTGCAAATCGACGAACAGCGCGCTGTAGAGCTCGGTCGGCCGGTCCGTCTCGTGAATGCTGAATTCCGCGGCGCTGGCGTCGAAGCGCAATTCGACGCGCTTGAGCAGGACCGGATGATCGATGGGCACACTGCCTTCGATCGACGAGATCGCACGCCAGTTGAGGCGCCCGTCGGCCGCCACGATTTCGAGCAACTCGCCGTCGCGCTCCATCGCCGAGTGGATCTCGTAGAACAGCTCGAAAAAGCTCAGCGCTTTGCGTGCGGCCAACTCAGTGACGGCCCACTCCTCGCGCTGTGCAGCCCAGGCTTCAAAATCGGCGAGACGCTGCTCGTCGTCGTCGAAACGGATGTTGAGCGCCGGACTGTCGGCAGCGGCAACGTTGCGGGTTGCGGCGAAGTACGCAGCCTTGGTGGGATCGTCCCAATCGGGCAACAACCAGTTGGTGACGTTGTACGGCGGCGGCGGGCACGGCGTCGACAAGGGTCGCGCGATCCGTAGCAAACAATCGTCCGCAACCTGGACGCCATCGTTGTGGCCGGGTCGATGGATCTGCACGCACGGGTGATCCGGCGCATCGGCCAGTCGAATCGCTCGCGGGTGTTGGCTCAGATGTCGAACTGGAGGAAACCGCAGCTGGTTGGCTTCCTTCAGGAAGAGGTAGAGCTGCCTGACTTTATGCCGGATGTGTTCGATCATCTGAACAGTATTCGGTCCCTCGCCTGAACTAGATTTAAACCCACCGGTGCCGTCGCGCACCAGCCCGTCGCAATCTGGGAACAGTTACCGTAATCCGGCGACAGCGGTTCCCGTCCGCGCTTACTAAGCTCCGGCCTGTGCCAAGGCAAGGAGCAACGAATGACTCGCTCGATTTCGATCAACGGCCAATCCCAGGAAGTCGATGTCGACGACGACATGCCAATGCTGTGGGTCCTGCGCGACGTGTGCGGGCTGACCGGCACGAAATACGGCTGCGGAATCGCCATGTGCGGAGCCTGCACCATTCATGTCGACGGAGCTGCACGACGTTCGTGTGTCACACCGGTGCAATTGATCGGTGGTGCGCAAGTCAGAACCGTCGAGGCGCTGCACGAGTCCGAAGTCGGCCGCGCATTACAACGCGCCTGGCGCGAACTGGAAGTCCCACAGTGTGGTTATTGCCAATCGGGCCAACTCATGTCGGCGGCCGCGCTGCTGACCACCAACACCACACCGAGCGACGCTGAAATCGACGCCGTGATGGCCGGCAACATCTGTCGATGCGGCACGTATGGACGCATTCGCGCGGGCATCAAGCTCGCCGGCTCCTATCTTGGCAAACAACAACCGTCGACAACCGCAGCGGGGTCGCACGGATGAGCACCGTCCCGAATCTGTCCCGCCGCAACTTCCTGGTCGCCTCGCTGGTCGGCGGCAGCAGTTTGATGATCGGCTTTTCGCTCGGTTCGCGAGCGCAAGCGCCATCTCCCCCGCCGACGCCGAATGCTTTCATCAAGATCGATCCGCAAGGTCGCGTGACGCTGTTCATGCCCTATGTAGAAATGGGACAAGGCGCGTACACCTCGCAAGCGCAGATCGTTGCCGAGGAATTGGAAGTGGATCCGGCCGCGATGATTCTCGAAGCTGCGCCGGCGGACGAACGTTTGTACGCCAGTCCGCTGCTCGGCGGCCAGATCACCGGCGGCTCGCTCTCGTTACGCGGTGCCTGGTTGAGCATGCGCAGTGCCGGCGCAGCCGCTCGGATGATGTTGATCGAAGCGGCCGCGCGTAAATGGCAAGTTCGCAGCGGCTCGTGTCGAGCGGAGAACGGACGAGTCATTCACACGGCTTCGAAACGTTCTCTGGGTTATGGCGAGCTCACGCAGGCTGCCGCGCGACTGCCAGTGCCGCAATCACCGGTGCTCAAGAATCCCAAGGATTTTCGAGTCGTCGGCAAGCCGACGCCGCGCGTGGATACGCCAGAGAAAATCAACGGCCAGGCAAAGTATGGGATGGACGTCCGGCCGGAAGGCGTTCGTTACGCCATCGTTTCCGCTTCGCCTGTTTTCAACGGCAAAGTCGCATCGATCGACGATAGCGCCGCGATGGCTGTGAAAGGCGTGCGACAGATCGTTCGCCTCGACAACGCCGTAGCAGTCGTCGCAGATAACACATGGGCCGCGCGCAAAGGGCTCAACGCGCTCAAAGTTACCTGGGACGAAGGCACGAACCGCGGCGTAAGCACCGCTGATCTCGTGGCAGCAGCCGACGCGGCGCTCGAACGCGATGGATTGATCGCTCTCAACACCGGCGACGTCCGCAAGGCCGAAGCGGCGGCAGCGAATCGTTACGAACAAGTGTTTCGCCTGCCCATGCTCGCGCATGCCGCGATGGAGCCGCTGAACTGCACGCTGCATGTGACATCCGAGCGATGCGAAGTTTGGTGCGGCAGCCAGGTCGTCGGTCGTGCGCAAAAGGCGGCTGCCGAAGGCACTGGCCTGCCGCTCGACAAAGTCGTCGTACACAACCTTTTCCTCGGCGGTGGCTTCGGACGCCGACTTGAACACGATTACGTCTTGCAGGCGGCACGCATCGCCAAGCAAGTCCAGGGCCCTGTGAAAGTCATCTGGACCCGCGAAGAAGACATGCAGCACGACTACTACCGATATCACAACCACAGCCGCGTCACGGTCGGCCTCGACGCCGCCGGTCGACCGGTGAGCTGGCGACATCGCGTGGTCGGGCCGAACATCATGGAACGCTTTCTGCCCGTGTATCAGAAAGACGGCATCGATCTCGACATCGTCGATTGCGCCAGCGGGCCATACGACATTCCCAATGTGTTCGTCGATTTCAGCCGCAACGAGCCGCCCAAGGGACTCGCCTGCGGCAACTGGCGCGGCGTCGGACCGACGCGCAATGTTTTCATCGTGGAGAGTGTCATCGATGATCTGGCGCATCGCGCGAAACAAGACCCGATCGAGTATCGCCGCTCGCTTCTGTCGAAAGCTCCGCGAGCGCGCGCCGCCCTGGATCTGGTCGCCGAGAAATCGAACTGGAGCACACCGCTGGCGCCCGGGCGAGGACGCGGTGTCGCCGTGTTTGAAGGATTCGGCAGTCATCTGGCACTGGTCGCCGAAACGCACGTGAGCCCGAGCGGCGTCGTGCGAGTGGAACGAGTGGTGTGCGCGGTCGACACCGGATTGGTTGTCAATCCAGACATCGTGCGCGCACAGATCGAAGGCGGAATCACGTTTGGTGTATCGGCGGCCTTGCGCGAGCATGTCACCGTCGCCAACGGTCGCGTGCAGCAGGCGAACTTCGACTCTTATCAAGTATTGAGGATGCACGAAGCGCCGCAAGTCGAAGTTCACATCGTCGCAAGCAACGAAGCACCGGGAGGCGTTGGCGAGCCGGGAACATCGGGTGCGATCGCCGCGGTCGCGAATGCTGTCTTCGCAGCGACCGGCAAACGAGTCACGACGCTGCCGATTCAACTCGGTCTGTCGCAGGAGGCACGCGCATGAATCGCCCTTTCATCGTTGCGATGGCCGCTGTGCTGGGCGCATGCACCACGCCCTCTTCAGTCGCGCCGACAACAACAAACACCGATCCGAACGCACTCAAACCGGTGGCGTCGTTTGCAAACATTTCCAATCGCTCGCAGCGCTCCGCCGCCTACTTCACCGAAGCCGGCCGGGTGATACAGCATCCCCGCTGCTTGAACTGCCACCCGGTCGAGCGAGTGCCGACGCAGGGCGACGACTTGCACCAGCATGTGCCGCTGATCCAGGCGGGTGGCGAAGGTCACGGCCCGCCCGCCCTCCATTGCAACACTTGTCATCAAGGACAGAACGTCGAGACCCAACTGCCCTTCGGCACCATGCCAGGGCACTCGCATTGGTCGCTCGCTCCGGTGTCGATGGCGTGGCAGGGAAAGTCGCTCGCCGAAATCTGCGCGCAGGTTAAAGATCCGGCGCGCAACGGCGGACGGTCGCTGGAACAGATTCACGAGCACATGGCGAAAGATTCACTGGTCGGTTGGGCCTGGCATCCCGGCACGAATCGCACGGCCGCGCCGGGCACTCAGCAACAACTCGGCGAGCTGCTGCAGGCGTGGATCGATACCGGAGCCGCGTGTCCCGCACCCTGACTCACAGGGTGCGGCGAAACTCCGAGGGCGTCATGCCCATCCGTTTGTGAAAGGCGGCGGCAAAGGCCGAAGGCGTTGCATAGCCGACGGCCAGTCCCACCTTGGTGATCGACAACGACGGCTGCGCGAGCAACTTACAGGCGCGTTCGATCCTGCGAGCGATGAGCCACTCGCGCGGCGTCTGCCCCGTCGCGAGCCGAAAGGACGTGCAAAAGTGGAATCGGCTTAGGTTGATCAGCTGCGCGAGCTCCCGCAGGCCCACTTCCTGATCCAGGCGCTCGCTCATGTAGGCAGTGACCCGACGCACTTGCCAGTTCGCCAATCCTCTTCGGCGTTGTACGGTCCACTCGACGTTCGGCAACGACGTGGGGCTGGCATCCGCGGTGTCTGGCGGCGTGGCTTGCATGTGAGGCATCGTATCTCTTAGTTCCCGAGCCGCTCTTGAACATTAGTGCGGCCAAACCGGGGGCAGTTGCTGCTTCCTGCGGTTCTTCGCTAGCGCGGCCTCGATTTGTTTGCTGCATGGTGCCGCGCGTAGACGGCGGGCGTACAGCCGAAGTGACGGCGGAAACGACGCGTGAAGTGCGCTTGATCCGCATAACCAACGGCTGCCGCGATCTGCGCCAACGTTTGTTTCCCGGCCAGAATCATTTGCTGCGCGCGTTCCAGGCGGGTGCGTTCCAGATACGCCATCGGTGTCTCGCCGGTGCTTCGACGAAACATCCGCACGAAGTGAAAGCGACTCACGCCCGCAAGTTCCGCGAGTTGGGTGAGATTGATGGCACCTGCGCCGGGCTCGTGCATGAAGTCCAACACTCGGCGCAGAGCGTGCGGATCGAGGCCTGCCGGATCCGAAGCCCGCACGAACCGTTGCACATTGAACCGTTGCACCAGATGCCCCGCCAATGCACACGACAAATGGCCGGCGATGAGCTCCTGCACGGGATGATGTGGCTGCAGTAACTCACGCGCGAACAGCCCCATGATGGGCTCGATGAATTCGTCCCGAGCGCCGAAGCAGTTTGTCAGAACGACTTCGTTGGACTTCCTGAGACTCGCGTCGGCCGCTTGCACCAGCGCCTCTGGGTGCACGCGAGCAAGCATGATTGCGCCGGGTCGATCCCAGGTCCAACGCGATTCATGGCCGCGTGGATGAATCGTGACGTTACCTGGGACTGTCAGACCGAGGTGCTGCTTGCCAACCCGTCGTTGCTTGAGTCGCGCCGTGCCGCTGATCCGCATGGCGATGATGTCGTGATCTGCTGCCGGCGAGACCACTGCCCCGCCGGACGGCCAGTCATGAAGGTGCACAGTCATGCCGGTCCAGGGACGATCGATGCTCCTGGCGACGGGGGGCGGCGATAGCTCGGCATCGATACGCATGAATTGGTCCTATCGACGGCGATGCGTCGTTGCGAACAAACTATAGCGCGGGGAGTGGCATGCATTGCTTGCCTGATGCTGTCGATCCAATGCAGGAAATTGCAACCCTTTGCCTCCGCCGGACATCTGAATCACACCGTCAACCTCGCGAGGCTCCATAACAATGCAAGTACGGATGCTGCTGGTTCGATCCATTGCGCTCGCTGTGCTCGTCTCGGGCGCCGCTTCCGCCAGCTCGACTCCAGGGCCCAGCCCATTCGAGCCCGCGTCACGCGAGTTGTGGAATCGAGGCTCGGAGCGCTTTCAACGCCAATGGCTCATCGCCGGACCGCTCGGAGCGGACATTGCCAACAACGTCGATCCAGTGCAGCTCAAGCCAGCAGCCGGTGTGCAACTCACACCGAGCGCTCCCGCCGTTAAATGGGCACCGCATGCCGCCTGGTCGGACGTCACCGATGCGAATCTGAGTCCATTGCACGAGCCGGCGGATCGTTCAATCGATCGATTCGTGTTTGCCGCGACTACGCTGTCGAGCGCGACGGCAGGTCCGGCCGAGCTTTCGATCGGCAGCGAGCGTCCTTATTCGGTGTGGCTCAACGGCAAGTTGGTTCATGCGCGTGAGACCGTCGAAACGTTCTCGCCAGACAAAGAACGGATTCCGGTCGAACTGCAGGCTGGCAACAACTCAGTGCTGCTGCGATTTCATCAGACGAGCATCGGTCCCTCGCCGTTCTCGTTGCGTGCCGTGCCACCGGGCACCGCGCTGAAGAGGATCGACGAGGTCACGCCGTCGCTCGTGCCTTCCAACGATCAGAGCCTTGCTGTGCGCACCCACTTTGCGACGGAAAAAGGTGCCGCACCGGTCGCATTGGAAATCATCGCCGCTGGTGGTGAAGTCGTCGCACGTCAGTCGGCGGCGCGTGGTGAAACCATCAAGTTCGATTCGAAGAACTGGCGCGACGGCGCCTATGACATTCGCGTCTCGACCCAGAATGCATGGAAGCAACCGCAGGTTAGCTATCTCACTTGGTACAAGGGCGATCCGATTGCTGCCGCCCGTCGTTTGATCGCCGCCGCCGACGCGGCGAAAGACGACGTGCAAGGGCGCCACGTTCGTATGCTTGCCGCGATGGTCAAGGATCGGCTCGGCGGATCGATTGACAGCGCGACGCCGTCGCAGTGGAGCCTGGTCCATTCTCCATTGATGGAGTACGAGGAGCTGCAGCTGGAAACGCAAGGCCGCCCTGCTCGCCTACGTGGCAGCGGGTTCGTGCGCATTGCTTATAACGACGAAGTCGATGGCTCGACGTAATACTGTCGTGCGTATTTGCCGGCCGAATATTCCGCCGCGAAACAGTGGCCGCTGATCCTGTCGTTGCATGGATATAACCCAGCCAATCCCGAGTACGTCGATTGGTGGAGAGTCGACACGCGTCATCATCCCATCGCCGAAAGCAAGGCAACGATCTACATCGAGCCGCACGGACGCGGTAACGCTCAGTATCTTGGCATGGGCGATCGCGACGTCATGCGTTGCCTCGACGAAGCCAAGCGTCGCTTCTCCGTGGATGTCGACCGTGTTTATCTGACCGGCGAGTCGATGGGGGGTCACGGCACCTGGGCCATCGTCACTCGCCATGCCGATGTATTCGCGGCTGCGGCGCCAGTCTTCGGCGGCTGGGATTTTCGGATCACCAACGTCAGTACTCCGGCTAACGCGCCGACACCCAGCACCGCGATGGAAGCATTCTGGTTCGAACGCGGCAGCTCGTTCGCAAACGCCGAGAACTTGCTCCACGTACCGCTGTTGGTGATTCACGGCGACGCGGACCCGGCGGTAAACGTGGCGAACTCGCGTCACGCTGTGACGATGTTGCAGCGTTGGGGCTATGACATTCGTTATCACGAGATGCCGGGCTGGGTACACGAGGACCTCGGACAACAGGAAACGATTGCCGATTGGTTGCTGACTCACCGTCGTGTTGCCGCTCCGGCCACGGTTCGCCTGCGTACGACGGATCTCACCAACGCGTCGGCGTATTGGGTCCGGGTTCGCGCGTTTCAAAGTCCGTCCGAGGTCATTCGCGTCGTTGCTGAAGTCCTGCAGCCAGGCGTGGTGCGCATCGATTCGACCAACGTCGCGGCGATGACGCTCGATCTGCCCATCGCCTTGCGCGGATCAAGCGAGAAGTTACGCGTCGTGTGGAACGGTCAGACGCATGAATTGAACTCGGCCAACGGTGGCGAACTCGGATCGATACCTGCAATTTCTAAATTGCCCAAGCGCGCGGGACTCGAAGGCCCACTGCCGGCAGTGGTCGCCACGCCGTTCGCTGTCGTTGTCGGCACCACTTCATCCGATGCTCGCATGCGGGAGCTCATCCAGGCTCGCGCGGACTTCTTAGCACAACAGTGGCGCACCTGGCAGCATCAGCCGCTGCGCATGCTGAAGGATACTGAAGTCACCGCCGAACACGAGAAGGCATATTCGCTGGTTCTGATCGGCGGCGCAGACGCCAACGCAGTTACGCGCAAACTCGCGAAGAAATTGCCGTTCGAAGCGACACGCAACGGCATCGTCGTCGACGGCCGTTCGTGGAAGGTCAAAGACTCGGTGCTGCAAGCCATCTACCCGAGCCCGCTCGCTGCGGATCGTTACGTTTATGTGATCGCGGCGACGTCGCCGGAGGGCATGTACTTCTCGAATCCGCAGCTGGTGCATTTCGTTTTCGGTTATCCGGTGACGATGTACGACTGGATCATCCAGGACGGTCGTCGTCCTCCGCCGGGAACCCAGAATGCAGCCGTCGCGTACGTGGCAGCCGGCGTGTTCGACGCGTCGTGGCGAAGAAAGGATCAGTGGTCCGTGGTACGCGACGACAAGGCGGCGGCCGGTTGGACTTTGCGTCGGGCTCCACCGAAAGATTTTGTGGCGTCGCCGGACGCGCTGCAGGCAATCGCCGGTAGTTATGAGTTGAATCCGGGTGCCACGGCGACGTTTCGACCCGAAGGCAACCGGCTCGTGGTCGACGTCGCCAACGGGCCGACCTTCACACTCGACAGCGAAAGCGATTCCGTCTTCGTCGTACCCCAGAGCGGCGACGCAGTCGAGTTCGTTCGCGATGCGAGCGGCAAAGTGACCGGCGCGTCGGTCGACAGCCAAGGCTCGATCATGTGGGCGAAGCGGCTGCCATAGGGCTGCCGCTCGCCAGGCCGTGAGGCGTTACTCCCCCGAGGTTCGACTGTCCGGAAAGGATCGTGCGACGCGTCCCATCCATTTCGCGAGCGCGCCGGTGCGCAAGTCTTTTTCGGGGGTCATGCCCATGCGCACGATGATCAGATCCTTCGAAGGTATGACGAGTGTGTACTGACCTTCGAATCCTTGCGCACTGAAACCGTCGCGCATCGGGCCGGTGTCGACATAGATGGGATACGGCTTGCCGGTGCCTTCCTTCGGTGCGACCCACCAGCCGGCGCCGTAAATATCGGCGTTCTGGCCGGTGCCGTGAGTACGCGCGAAATCGACCCAGCCTTCGGGCAGCACCCGGCGACCTTCCCAAACGCCGTCGCGCAGGTAGAGCAATCCAAACTTTGCGAAGTCTCGGGCCGAGGCATAGATCAGTGCGCTGCCGTACACGAGTCCTTTAGCATCGAACTCGGGCTGCGGCCTCATGCCGATCACATCGAACAAACTCTCGCGCATCCACTTCAACATCGCCTTGCGTCGCTCGTCAGGCGATGCTGGATTGGGAACGATGGCGCGCGTGAGCGCGTCGGCGGTCAACACGATGCCGCACGAGTTGTAATTCCAATGCGTGCCCGGCTCGTGAATCAACGGCAACCCGGAGCAATAGTTCGCGACATCGAGTCGACCCGGCCCGAACAGTTTGCGAGAGGCATCGCTCTCGGCAATCGTGGCCGCTTCGATTTCGAGGTAGCGCTGGCCGTCGGTCATCTGCAACCACTGGCGCCACGGAATCTGTGCGCGCGGATCGTCCTTGGACCAGTGCGGATTGCCCATGGGCCGATTGACATTCACCTTCCCTTGCATCGAGGCAATGCCGACCAAGGCTTGCGTGACCGACTTCGCCATCGACCACGACACCAAGCGCATGTTCGTGGTGTAGCCGACGGCGGCGCGCTCGAAGACCAGTCGTCCACCGCGAATGATCACAAGCTCGCGCGTCTCGCCAAGACCGCTCGCCTTCTTCTCGAATGCATCGTCCATCGCGACATGGAAGTCGGTGACATTGAGATCGTCGGGCAACTGTCCCGTCGGCCACTCGCCGGTCGGCCAGGGAACATCCGCCGGTTGCGGCGGCAGCGGCGCCAATTGCGCATGCACGAGCGACGCAGGCACGCACAACACGATCGTCATCACTAGAGATCGCAACACGCGAGTTCCCTCCGCTAGTTGACGGGGTGACAGCCGAATCCTTGTTCGTATTGAGCCCGCGCGGAGATCACACCGCCGAGCGCCGAAACCGTCACCCCGTTTTTAGACACGCTCACATCGAGCGGGCGCACTGCCTCGGCATCGAAATCCGTGTAGCAGGAGTCGAGCGGACGACCGGCAACGAACAGGCAGGAACACGTTTGTTTGGCAACATAAACGGTGCCGACGCGCGCGGTCGCCAGAGTATCTTTGCTACTCCACACGCCGACGCCGACCAACACCACGAGCACACCGATGATCAGCAGCCATTTGCGATTCATCACTGCCTCCGTGCAGCGGCCCGCATGGGTTGGGTGTCCACCGCTGTTTTTGTTTGTGGCGGGAGGATCCTAACGCAGGCAATCGAGCAGTTTCTATACGGAACGCGCCGCCGCCGGCGAGCCTGCACAGCGGCACGTTTCCTGCGAATCAGCGGCGTTTAGTCATCGGCACGAACGTGATGCTGAGTCCACCTGGCAGTGGATGTTCGATGGGCGCCGAACCGACGTAACCGCAGACTTCGTACAGTCGCTTGCCTGGCAGTGTGGCCATCAACGCAAACTCATTGAACCCGGCTCGCGTCGCTTCGGCTTCGCACCGATCCAGCAACAAACGTCCGAGCCCGCGACGCGCATGACGAGAGTCGATAAAGAAAGCACGGATGCGTGCTGCGTCCGTTGCGGGATCGAGCCAACTGTCGTCGCGGACTTCGCGAGTATCGCTGCCGAACAGCGTCTTGCGACGGCTCCAACCGCCGCAGCCGACGATCTCGCCCGCATCGGTCACGATGGCGAAATAGGTTTGATCGCGAATCAACGCCGTGTCGACACCGAACGCGCCCAGCAACGCCGCCTCGATCTGCGCCGGTGTGTAGTCGTTCAACCCGAGCTCACGAATCGAACGTGCAATCACATCGCGCAGGACCGGCTCGTCCTCAAGTGTCGCCAACCGTAAGTGATAGTTCACATGCACCTCAACGTTGAGCGGCCCGACGCGTCAACAACGGTTTCGGTCCGCCTTCCATACCCACCAACGCGAGCGTCGTCAGCAACACGCCCTGCGGTCCCTGCCATGCATCCACCGGCTCATACCACTCGTCCATCGAATGCGCTTTGTCGCCGATGCCGCCGCCGGACGCAGTGATCGCCGGAATTCCCAGGCCCATTGGCACGTTCGCATCGGTGCTGGCAGCGACCACTTTAGGCGCCTTCTGACCGAGCACGACGACTGCAGCCGACCAAGCGTGGGCCGCCGGATTGTCGCTGTTCCCTGCACCTGCGGGTCGATCGCCCAGCAACGTACGTTCGACGCGAATCGGATCGGCGCCCCAGCGCTTGCCCTCTTCTATACCAGCACGATCCGCCGCCGCCAGAATCTGTTCTTCCAACGCCGCGAGCGCGGTCGAGGATTCGGAACGAATGTCGATTCGCAACTCCGCCTTCTCGGCGATGGCATTGATGGATGAACCGCCGGAGACGGTGGCCACCGTGAACGTAGTCTTCGGTTCGGTCGGCGCTTGCAAGTCGGCGATCGTGCTGATGGCCCGGCCCAAGGCGTGAACCGCGCTCGGCGTACCGAAGTTGCCGTAGCTGTGGCCGCCTGGCCCGACGAATGCAATCTGCCAACGCCGACTGCCGACCGCGCGTGCCACCAATTCTGTTTCACCCGGCGCGGGGTCGATGTTATCGACCGAGATGAAGCCGTCGATATCGGAGCGATCCCTGAACAGCGCCTTCACACCACGCAGATTCCCGAGCGCTTCCTCGCCGACCGTGCCCACAAACAGGATGTCCCCTTGCGTACGCAGCTTATTCTCCTGCATCGCTCGCAGCACGGTCAGCAGGACCGTCAGACCTCGCGCGTCGTCGCCAATACCCGCACCGTAATAACGTTTGCCGTCCCGACGAACTTTGACGTTCGTGCCTTCCGCGAAAACGCTATCGAGGTGTGCTGACAGGACCAGCGTCGGCGCGTCCTTGCGGGCTCCAGGACGCCGGGCGATCACGTTGCCTTCCGAATCGGTGGCCACGTCGATCAGCCCCAGTTCGCGCAGGCGCCGAACATAATCATTGGCGCGAGTGTGTTCTTTGAACGGCGGCGACGGGATTTCCGCGATCTCGATCTGCTCCTGCAGGGTGCGTTCGTCCTCTCGGCGAATCTGCTCCAGCGCCGCCTTGACCGCGGGCTGATTGCGTAGGGTTTTAACGGTGGTTTCCGTCTTGGCTGTCCCCGATGCATGAACCGACATCGCACCCAACAACGCGCACAGCAAGAGTGCGCACGAACTTCGCAACTGACCCATCGTGATTGATTCCGCCGATCGACGCCTGGAAGGCTGAATTGGCATCATAATATCGCATGCATCCTCATCCCTCGATTTCCGACGCTTCGCTGTCGGAGGACGACATCCGCACCTGCGTGCGCGTTCTGCAAGCCATCGACGCCGACCGCTCCCTGCTCACCCGCTTGTCGCAGGAACAACGGCGCGAGCTGCTCACGCTCGCCGGGCTCGTGGCCAAGCCTGAGCGGCACACCTTGGTGAAAATGGCAAAGGCGTTTCGTAGGGCCGACCGCGAAGCGACCAAAGCGCACGATCGCAAAGTGATCGAGCAAACGGGCTTGCGATTGCAGCGGCGGTCCACTGTCTACACGCCTCTGTGGCTGCCGCCGCCAGAGACCGACACAGCGAGCGAACCAACGACGCTGAAAGAAGAACGCACTTGTTACGTGTGCAAACAGTCGTTCACCAAGCTGCATCGCTATTACGACTCGATGTGCGAAGCCTGCGGCGACTTCAATTACGCCAAGCGCGAGCAAACAGCAGATCTCTCGGGTCAATACGCGTTGGTCACCGGTGCGCGAGTCAAGATCGGCTTTCAAGCATCGCTCAAGCTGCTACGAGCCGGTGCGCATGTGATTGCGACGACGCGCTTCCCCGTGGACGCGGCGGATCGCTATTCGCAGGAGCCGGACTTCGCCGAGTTTCGCGAGCGACTGGAGATCCACGGACTGGACCTGAGACATACGCCGAGCGTCGAGGTCTTCTCTCGTTTCCTGCTCGAACGAGTGCCGCGACTGGATCACATCGTCAATAACGCGTGTCAGACGGTGCGTCGGCCGGCGGGCTTTTTCAAACATCTGCTCGCTCGCGAAGCCGAGGCACTCGATGCGTTGCCTGCGCTGGTTCGTAACACACTCGCCGCGCACGATGAACTGTGCAAGACGTTGGCAACGTCGGCGTCCAGTTTGCCCGTGGGCATCGAATCTCGCTCGCACGCAGAAGGCTTGCTTCACAGCGCCGCGCTTTCGCAACGCCGTTATCTCGACGAAGACTTTCGCGACGGCCAGACGTTATTTCCAGCGGACCGCTACGACGAAGACCGACAACAGCTCGACCTGCGCGACATGAACAGCTGGCGCCTGCGCTTGCACGAAGTCGAAACGCCGGAACTGCTGGAAGTACAGCTGGTAAATGCCATCGCGCCGTATATCTTGAACGCGCGACTCAAGCCGTTGATGGTCCGCACGCCGGGACATCACAAGCACGTTGTGAACGTCAGCGCGATGGAAGGCCAGTTCTATCGCACGTTCAAGACCGACAAGCATCCCCACACCAACATGGCGAAGGCCGCGCTCAACATGATGACTCGCACCAGCGCGCCGGACTACGTGAAGGACGGCATCCATATGAACGCTGTGGATACCGGTTGGGTCACCGACGAGGATCCGGCCGTGCATGCGGCTCGCAAGGCGGAAGAAGGCTTCTCGCCGCCGCTCGACATCATCGACGGCGCGGCTCGAATCGTCGACCCGATCTTCGTCGGCCGGCTGACCGGCACGCATCTGTGGGGACAATTCTTGAAGGACTACAAGCCGGCGCCCTGGTGACGCGCGTGTTACCGCGCCGAGCAATCACAACTCCGTCACAGCGACCGGGTCGGGCCGCATGCATGCTTCGAGCTCTCAGGGGCGATAACGAATACGAGCGGAGCTGACGATGCCGGCGCCTGGCCTGATGCATTCGCTGATGGGCCGACTGTTTCACTGGCTGCAAGCGCGAAGTGCGCCCAAGCTTCGTCCGATCGATTTGTCGTTGGGCCTGCCCGCCGTTTCCTGCCTCGCCGCGCAAATTAAAGCCCATCAGTTCGAACAATTCGAACACGCCTTCGCGCAGCTGAGCGCCGACGAGCGCTTCGTCGCGCTATCGGCGCTCGCTCAAAGCAATCTTCCCAACGATGCGCTCGACCCCTGGGTGGCAAGCTCGACTTCCTTCGTCGCCCCACTCTTCAAAGGAACGTCGGTGCTGTATCGAGCCTGGCAGGTGCGCGGCGACCGAATCGCGGCCGAGGTTTCGGTGGAAACCTTCGACGAGTACGAGGCGCTGCTTCAACAAAGCTGGGGTCATCTCATCACGGCTCATCGCCGCGCAGAGCACGAACCCGAGCCGCTGACACGGTTGATCCCCGTAGCGATGAGCCTGGAAGTCTCGCGCAACACGCTCGACGAGATCTTCGACTGCTATAAGAAGACCGGTGTGCCGCACCTGGGTGCAACCATGTACATGGTCGAAGCCTTATCGCCGAAGTGGCTTGGCTCGCGCGAAGAGGTCTTCGCTTTCGCGCGTGCCCACGCCGAACACTTTCCACAACAGACCGCCGGCATCGCGTACGCGCACGTCGAACACTGGATCTACGAAAACAAGATCCGTGGCAACGAGGCGTCGCAGATCTACTTCGCGCGCAAAGATGTCCGGCAGGAAATTCTCGATTGCTGGCAGCGGGAAAACCGTTTCGCGAATCGCACCGACTACTTCCGCTTCGCTGCGCTCAACACGTATGCGTTTTGTTTCCTGATGATGGAAGACGACGCACGGCTGACGGATGCACTCAACCTCATCGGTCACTACTGCACGCCGAAGCCTTGGGAATATGTCTCCATCGACCCCTACTGGCTGTTCGTCACCACGCGAGCGGAGCTCGGCCTGCCGGAGTTACAGGAGCGGAGCTGATCCGCGATCAGCTCCTGTCTCCCACGATCTTCAGCAGATCCTTGCCTGCGCCGCTGAGCTGCCGCGCCTTGTCGTCCCACTTCAAACGCGTTGTGCGACCGGTGCCTTTCTCATAGTCGTTCGTCACACCGTCGTCGTCGTACAGCGCGAACTCGGCATTCTTGCCCGGGTACACGCGAACCTCCTTGAGTGCCTGAGGCGTCGCCGTGCTCGGAATATCCGCACCCATCGGCACGATCGAACCAGCACGCACGAACAGAGGAATCACATCTATTGGCGCCGCGACTGTGACCGTCTGGCCTCCGGCCAATTTCTCGTTGGTCCAGTAGTTGTACCAATCGCTGCCCGCCGGCAGATATACCTCGCGACTCTCCCTACCCTGCTCCGTCACCGGCGCAACCAGGAAAGCCGGACCGAACATGTATTGGTCGCCGATGTTGAACACCTTCGGATCGTTCGGGAAATCCATGAACAACGCGCGCATGAAAGGCGCACCGGTGTCGTATGTGTGCTTGCCCAGCGAATACAGATACGGAATCAGCGTGTAGCGCAGTTTCAAATATTTGCTGATGACCGCTTCGGCTTCTTTGCCATACGACCAAGCTTCGGCTTGCTTGCGTAGACCGTGTGCACGCAGCGTCGGCGTGAATGTGCCGTACTGATACCAGCGCACCATCAACTCAGGATAGTCGTCGTTCTGAGCAACGACCGCACGCGCATCGGAGGGATCGACCAGGGGCTTACGTTCTGGCGTGCTCTTCGCCGCCGGCGACTGCCAACCGCCGATGTCGTTGCCCCAATACGCGAGGCCGGTCGCGGTGAAGTTCAAACCGGTCGGCACTTGCCGGCGGAGCGCTTCCCACGTTGCTTGAATATCGGAAGACCAGAACAAACTGCCGTGACGTTGCGATCCGAGATACGCCGCTCGCGCCAAGATGAGATTGCGCTTGTTGGGACGGTCGCGACGCGAACCTTCGGCAACACTCTGTGGATGCACCAGCGGATACAGATTGCGATACCGTTCGCCCGTGCCGATGCTGTAGAAATAATTGTCCGGCACCAGGTCCGGCTCGGTCTCGTCCAACCAGAACCAATCGAATCCCTTGGACGCGATGTTGTCTCGGACCTTGCTCCAGAACCATTCGCGCGCTTCGGGATTGGTGCTGTCGAGCAACGCCCCTGCCCTATCGCTGCGAATCGGCAACCCGTCCACCGGACGTCCATCCGCATGTTTGAGAAACCAGCCCTTGGCCGCCAGCATGTCGAAGTAGCGCGACTCACGCTCGAACCGCGGCCACACACTGATGATCGTGCGAATGCCCTGATCGTTGAGCGTCTTGTTCATGCCCGCGGGATCGGGAAAGTCGACAGGATTGATGTCGAGCTGACCCATGCGCGTCCAAGAGAACCAATCGACGACCATCACATCGAGCGGATAGCCACGCTGGCGATAGCCCGCGGCGACATCAAGCACTTGTTGCTGGTTCTCGTAACGCGCCTTGCTTTGGATGTAACCGAACGCGGCCTTCGGCGGCAGCGGCGTCACGCCTGTGAGCTTTCGATAGCCCGCATACAACTCGTCGGCCGACGCGCCGGTGATAACGAAATACGACACACGCTCGCCGACGTTCGATTGCCATGACGTGCGCCCGTGCAAACCCGCGGAGATCGTCGTAGCAGACGGATTGTCCCAAACGATGCCGTAACCTTTGTTGGTCACTAGAAACGGCACGCAGACTGTTTCGCCCGCCGGCGCATCGTAGTTGTGCTTGCAGTCGATGGTTCGACCGCGATGATCGAGAATGCCTTCCTGGTTCTGGCCCAGGCCGTAGTAATGCTCGTCGACAGGCGCAACGAAAGACGCACCGACTCGGAAGGTTTTTTCCCCGTTGACCGTGTGAGGCGACAGCTCCCAACCGCCCATTTGAACGACGGTCTCGCCGCTGGGTTTACGCACGCTCACCGACACAGGCGGCAACGACGGTGCGAAGTAGCGTTGCATCTGGCTCGGCGGTCCAGGCCAAGGCTGTGCTTTCACTTCGATCGACATCGCAGACGACGCATACACGTCGCCTGAATTGGCAACGTCATGCTTCCAACCTTTCGCATCGGCTGCGGCAACGAAGCCGTATCCCGCCGGGGCGAGTACCCGATCCTTCTCCAAACTGAGCGTGATGCGCACGATGTTCGGGCCGTAGGGCTCGACAGACACGAAGCTGCCGTTGCGATCGAGCAATCCCAAAGGCTCGGCTGTCACTCCGCCACCGATCGCCAGCAGCGCTGCAAACACGCATGTTCGTTTCATGTTTTCATTTCACTCGACGAAGGTTGGTTCGAATCATCAAGCGGCTTTGCAGTTGCCGTCGATGAACTGTTGGTGCGTCGGCATGCGGCCGACGGCATCGTAAAGCTTCGAGCGCAGCATTTCCGCTTTTTGCCGCAACTCGCCGATGGGCATGATGTCGGCCAGCGGATCCCATCGTTGCGGCTGCACGCCTTGCCCAAGCATGACCGCGACCCAACTGGCATCGGCAAACAATTGCCCGTCGTGGCGCGCGACTTTGCCCCGCGAACGGAACAGCTCGATGCGATGTTTGAGACTGTCGGGAATGGACATGTTCGCACAATCTCGCCAGAACGGCTCTTCGCGGCGATTCGCCACATAGTGCAGGATGATGAAGTCGCGGATCTGTTCGTATTCAACGATGCTCAGCCGGTTGAATTCCTCTTCCGCGGTCAGGTCCACTGCGCCAGACAGCGGCACCAGGGACAAGAAACGAAACACGGCCGATTGCACTAAGTGCAGGCTGGTCGATTCGAGCGGTTCCATGAAACCGCCTGCCAATCCCAGCGCCACGCAATTGCCGTTCCAGAATTTCTTGCGCCGGCCGGTCGTGAAGCGCAGCGGACGGGGCTCACCGAGTGCTTTGCCATCAAGATTGCTCATCAGTACGCGAGCCGCTTCGTCGTCGCTGGTGTAATTGGAACAATACACGTGGCCGTTGCCGGTGCGATGCTGCAACGGAATACGCCATTGCCAACCGGCCTGATGCGCAGTCGAACGTGTAAATGGTCCGAACGCCTCCGGATTCGATTCGCACGGCACGGCCAGTGCGCGATTGCACGGCAGCCAATGCGTCCAATCTTCGTAGCCGGTTTGCAGCGTGCGCTCGATCAACAAGCCGATGAAGCCCGAGCAGTCGAGAAAGAAGTCGCCGGCAAGGGTGCGACCGTCTTGCAGACGCAGACCTTCGATCAGACCGCTTTCGCCATTGCGCTCGACGTGCACGATCCTGCCTTCCTGACGCACGACGCCTCGCTTCTCCGCATACGTGCGTAGATAGCGCGCATAGAGGCCGGCATCGAAGTGATATGCATACGCGAGCTGCGGCATGTCCTTCGGCATGTTCGGGAACGGCGGTAGAAATCGACCCTGCGCGGCGGCGATCGCAGCCGGAGAGTAGTCGCTGATCGGGTGCGGGTAACCGTCGGCCACCAGCCGCAGCCAGAATTGATGAAACGAGATGCCGTCGATGTTGGCCCCGAACTCGCCGAACTGATGAAAGTAGCGGTGCCCGGCATGGCCCCAATTGTGAAATTCGATGCCGAGCTTGAAGCTGGCCTGGGTGGCGCGAACGAATTCGCGCTCGTTGATGCCCAAGATCTGGTTGAAGAATTGCAGCGGCGGGATCGTCGCCTCGCCCACGCCGACGGTGCCGATCTCCTCTGACTCGACCAGGGTGATTCGATGCGCGCCTTTCAGCGCTTGTGCTAAAGCCGCGGCCGTCATCCACCCGGCGGAGCCGCCGCCGACGATCACGTAATGCATGTCGGGCATTGTACTTGAGCGCAAGGGGCGAACTCACGTTCGCCCCTTGCAGCCCGATCAGAAGCTGGCTCGTACGAACATGCTATAGCGACGGTCGTAGCTGACCCAGTTGTGATACGTGAGCCCGGTGTTATCGACGATGTTGTCGACCAGCACGCGGTACGTCGCATCCGTGAGATTGACCGCCTGCACGCCCACCTTGACGTTGTGCGCTACGTTGAAGCTCAGCGAAGCATTGAGCTCGCCGTAGTCGTCCGCCCAGGCGGGAATGTTGAGGTTCGCCGCCGCCATCGTGAGCACATACTTCTCGCGCCAGTTGTATGCGAGACGCGCTTCGAACAGCTCCGTGCTGTAGTACAGCTCGGCGTTGTAGCTGGTCTTACTCAAGCCTTCGAGCGGGTAATCGTCGACGCCCGAATTGCTGCGCTGGTTCTGATCGTAGGGATTCGCCGCGACGTTGCGGGTACCGCCGCTCTCCACGTACGTGAACGACAGGCGCGAGCCGAAGTTTTTCCAGAAGCTCGGCAGGAAATCGAAGAAGCCGTTGTAGGCGACCTCAAGACCCTGCACGTAGCCGTTACCCTGGTTCTCCGGTCGCAGCACGCGCACGGTGCGCGTCTGCCCATTGTTTGTGTAGTCCACGGCGGAATTCAGCGAGGTTTCCATGAAACCTTCGAGCGCCTTGTAGAAGATGCCGCCGGTCAGCGAGTTGGTCGGTGTCATGTACCACTCGGCGGTCAGGTCGTATTGCCAGGAACGCATCGGCTCAAGGTCCGGGTTGCCCGAGAAACCGTTGTACTGGAACACACAAGTGCCGGCAGGCACGCTGGACGGCAACTCGGTACAGGTCCCATTCGCCTGTAACAAGCCTGGCTGCGCGGTGACGCTGATCGCTGGCGCCAGCAACGCGAAATCCGGCCGGGCCAGCGAACGCGCCACGGCCGCACGCAGGAACAAGTCCTCTCGCAGTTTGTAACGAAGATTCAAGCTCGGCAGCGTGTCGGTGTAACTGTTCTTGTCTGTCGCTGCGTACCCGGCGCCGTTGGCGAATGCCTCTTCATTCGGCTGACCGATGATATTGGCGCGCGCGAAGGTCAGGAACCCCGTGCCTTCGCTGTCGGTCTGCACCAGGCGAACGCCGACATTGCCGTCGAGCTTGCCGTGTTCGAAGTTCAAGGCCACATAGCCCGCCAGCGTCTTCTGATTCTGGACGTTGACGCCCAAGCCGTCGGCAGCGGCCACGGTCGCGGAATAATCTTGATTCCAGGGGACCCAGCCATCGGCGTCGGTTTGCACCGCTTGCACCGCGTTGTTGAAGCTCAGACGGTCGCGGAACCCTTGAGTATTCGGGAAGAGATAAGAGCCCGGCGCGCTGCCGCCGTGAAACCACTCGCCGAAATTCTGCTGCATGAACTGGCCACGCGGAGAAGCAAACGTCGTGGGAGACGCGCCCCAAGGCGCGGACACCGCACCCCAGCGATAACCCGTCTCGCGCGTCGTTGAGTCGTAGTTTTCGTGGCGCACGCCGAAACGAATGCGATCGAGCCAGTCGCTGTTGTCGAAGGTGAATTCGCCGTCGGCCCGATACGCCCATGCATCGGCATCGTTGTCTTCGTAGTGGTCCATCGCCCAACCGTAGGCATACCGGTTCGGGTCGGTCATCTGGGTGTTGGAATTGATACGGATGGTCGGCGTGCTGCTGCCGTTGAGCTGCAGGTCGAAGTCCACCGCATCCGCACCCTGAGCACCCATCGGCGATCCCATGGTCAGATCGAGTGCATCGGTGCTCGCAAGCGAGCGCTGCACGTCCACGTCGAAACGCCACTGATCGGCCGGCCGCCAGGTCAGGTGCAAACCGCCGTCGTTATTTTTGCTCTCGCGCTCGTTGAAACGCGCCGAGCCGCCGAACCCACTGTTGTCTATCTGGCCGCCGACCAGATAACCGTTGGCAACCTGCAGATTGGTGCCGGTCAGACTGTTGCCCTGCTCGGTCCACACTGCGTTCTCGTTCTGCTCGAATTTGGCGTTCGACAGGAAATATTGCAGCGACACGTCCACTGTCTCGCTCGGCCGCCACTGCAAGCCCAGCGAGCCGCCGGTGCGCTCGCGATCCACGTCGAGCTGGCGCCAGCCGATGCCGCCTGGCGCGTAAACCGTCTGGCCTTCGAAACCAGGCAGATTGGTACGCGCGTAGTATTTATCGATGTGATATGTGTCGGACTGAGTCGCCAGCTCGGAATACGTGCTCGACACCAGGAATCCCATTTCGCCGATGCCAGTGTCCCAGCGATTGCTGTACACCAGCGATGCGGAGGGTTTGGCCTTGTCGCGCAAGTCACCCACCGTATATTCGGCCGAGGCGCCCATGGTCTGTCCCGGGCTGTCGAACGGCATGCGCGTGCGCAGGTCGACCACGCCCGACAGTCCGCCTTCGATCATCGAGGCGGACGGATTCTTATAAACGTCGATCGCCGACATCAGCTCCGGCGGGATGTCTTCGAAACCCAGCACGCGGCTTTTCTTGGCCGAGAATGCGGAGCGACCGTTGAGCTCGCTGCGTACCCAGGTCAAGCCGCGAATGTTGACGCCGGAACCTTCGACGGCGATGCGATCCGCGTCGCGTGCATCGGGCACACGGCCGATCGTTACACCGGGAATACGTTGCAGAACTTCGGTGACACTGCGGTCGGGCAACGCGCCGATATCTTCAGCCGTGACCGAATCGAGAATTTCTTCGGCGTCCGCTTTGCGCGCCTGCGAGCTTTGCAGCTGCTGGCGAATGCCGGTGACGATCACTTCTTCCAGGTCCGACGACGAGGAACTCGCGGCGTTCTGTGCTTGCGCCGAAGACAGCGCCATCAGCATCGCCAGCGCGGACACGGCGGACGCTCCACTTCCCTGTCGCAGGGCTCGATGGACAGCATCAGCCACCCGCGGGCGGCGACTTCCCCACTCAGGACTCAACTCCGTCATAACGAATTTCCCCCGTTCTCAGGCCAGTTCTGCAAACCGCCGGGGGCCGCCATACACGGTCATGCAGAATGCATTCCGCGACCGCTTACCCCTGTGCGCTGTTGTCCATTCCTGCTTTCAGTGTCAGACACTGAGCCGGAATTGGTCTGTCAATGTTATCGGTATCGGAATATAGCCCTTTACTCCGACAAATGTCTAGCGCTAGACAAGGTCTCGGCAAAAAATCCATGGGAAGCGTTCAGTTACGCGGGCGAACTGAACAGTGCAACGAGCCGCTGCGGCTACAGGTTGACCTTCATACCGACGGTTGCCGTCGCGCCGGCGGCGGGAAAGCCGACGTATTCTTGATAGTCTTCGTCAGTCACATTCGCGATTCTGAATAACAGTCGTGCGTGCGCGCCGAGCTGCCGGGAAGCACTCAAGTCCAGTCGCGAGTAAGAGCCCAGGCGAACATCGCCGGTCGGTATGGACGAATCGGCGAAGCTGCCGGACGAAACCAGCGCTGCGGCGAACGTCCACTCCGGCACCGGAATCCATTCCATGCTCAAGCTGCCCCGCCATTCGGGGCGATTTCTCAGCTTGCTGTCCGAGCCTGCGACGTCGTTCGAGGTGTGAAGCACACTCGCTGCGACGAACAGCTTTTCGTTGAGTGCACCCCTCGCCGATGCTTCGATACCACGCGTGTCGATACGTGTGCGATTGACGAGCTGCGGCGGCGGGCCGGCATCGAAGTCGATGGCATCGCGATACGTTGCTTCGAAGTACGTCAGTTCCCATTGCAGTCGTGGCTCGCTCGGCAAGCTGCTGATGGCGAGCTCGTAGCTGTCGCTGCGTTCGGGCTTCAGTGCCGGGTTGCCGACGATGGGATCGCTCAACGCATACATGCTCGGCAGTTTGAAACCTTCGCTCCACGTGGCGCTCACTTGGGCGCGCAGCGACGGAACGTCATAAGAAACATTGAGGCGAGGGCTGGTCGTTGTGTTTTGACCGGGGCTGTCATCGATACGGAGGCCGGCGCGCAATGACCAATTCGGCTGCACTCGCCAGGCTGCTTCCGAGAAGCCCGCCCACTGCGTTCGCTCCAACGTGAATTGCGTCGGCATCGCGAAGCCGCCGAAATCCAAACTGCCTGTTACATCGCCCGATTCTCGATACATGTCGGCGCCTGTGACGAGCGTGATGTTATCGACGAGCGAGAACGTTGCGGCGACCGCAGTGCCCAGCCGTTCAAATGTCACCTCTCGCGTGCTGGCCGGAATACCAAAAGGATCACGCGCTCCTGGCGCAACGCCTGGAGAGTCTTGATCGCCGGTGCGACGAAAATAGCTGGCGTTCGCGCTGTACTCGACGCGTTCGTTTATTGTGTGAGCTGCGGTCGCTCCAATCAGTGTCTCTGCAAACTCTGCGGTTTCTGTATCTTGGATCGTAGAGAATATCGGCCCGCCGCTGTCGTCCGGAAACGCGCGTCTATCGCTGCGGCCGTGTCGCGCGGTTAGATGAACTGATGTGTCTCGATTTGGCACATACGACGCCGAGCCCGAGAACTGCCGTGTGCGAAAGCGGTCGCCGGTCAATTGCTCGCCGTCGTCCGCTTCACTGACAGTTCCACTCCACGACATCGCACCGGACGTTGCATCGGCCCGCACCGAAACTCGATGCATCCCCTCCTCGCCCACGTGTGCTTCGGCACCGAGTCCTTGTCGTGGTGTGCGACGAGTGATGACGTTGATCACCCCCGCGACGGCATTGCCACCATAGATCGCCGAGAGCGGCCCGCGTGCGACTTCGATCCGCTCGATGTCGGCGGGATCGAGCGACGAGAAATCATATGCGCCACCGCGCGAGTCAGTCGGATCGTTGACCGGGATGCCGTCGATGAGCACCAGCGTGTAATTCGGATCGGCCCCGCGCATATAAACGGAGCTGACACCGCCCCGCCCGCCCTTCTGATCGATGTGCAGCCCCGGCACATGCCGCAACACGTCGATCACACTCGTTGGCTGCTGACGCTCCAGTTCTTCTCGCGTCACTACCGTGACGCTCGCTCCGGATTGGAGACTGCCGGCGATGCGAGAGCCGGTGACTAAGATGTCTTCGGGGAGGGATTGGCAGAGAACGGACTGCGCCGGCAGTACTGTCAACAACGCTGCGCCGAAATATCTGCTGATCTGCACGCCGCTTTCCTCTCAGTCACCATACAAGACCGAGAGTGTGCCAGCTTCAATGCGTCGCGCGCGTCAGGGCGACACACTGAGCCATCGGGGCCACGAAAAAACTGCAGGGCTGGTCAGTTGAAGTTGTACCGAATCTGCGCCAGCAACGCGCGCGGTGCCTGCCGGCTCACGATCACCGATCCTAACGTGGTCGGCACCGCACTGCCGGCCAGGCGGATCTGTTCGTCGGTCAGATTCTTGCCGATGATTTCGAACGACCAATTCTCGCTGCTCAAGCCGATGCGCGCATCCAGGCGAGCATAGCTGTCTTGCTGGAGCAGATCATCGTTCACCCCCGAGCCGCCCAGGAAATAATCGGTCGAACCGAATACGCTCACCTCGCTCGTCAGCGTGTAACTGCCGATCGGCTGCAGATACGTGCCGACGAGGCTGCCACTCCATTCCGGCGCCAGCGCCGTGGGTTTCCCCGACAGATCTTGAATGCGCAGACCGGCGCGCTGCTGCGCCTGGGTCGGCCCCGCGTTCGTGTAACTGTCGTAATAGGCGTCGAGATACGTGCCTTCCAGCGCCAGCCGGAATTGCGGATGCGGTGCCCAGCGGAACTCCACCTCCGCACCCTGCGAGATCGCGGTCGCCGCGTTCTGCACGGCGCTGATGATGGCGCCATTAGCGGCGAATGAATTGGCAACGACTTGCAGGTCCTCGTACTCACCCCGGAAGCCGATCAGGTTGAACAGCACCTTGCCTTCGTTCCATTGCGTCTTCAAACCGACTTCGTACGCATCCACGTACTCCGGGTCGTACGGC
>Ga0247784_1000013_pt1 | contig 67872 bp, 60 predicted proteins | sample UWRJL169409R5_FD_179909 | JGI IMG/M metagenome (GOLD analysis project Ga0247784, IMG submission 179909) | Plant litter microbial communities from Arlington Agricultural Research Station in Wisconsin, United States - UWRJ-L169-409R-5 | ecosystem: Environmental > Terrestrial > Plant litter >...
CAAGGCCGAGAGGTTCATCTGTGCGTGCGGCCATCGCGGCGCACGAAATCGCATCGCGTTGCTAGGTCAACAGACGTCGAACGTTGTTACATGACGCAATAGCGTCATCTCCGACGCCAGCGCGAAAGCCTTGGAGTCCCCAGCGATTGTTGATGCCGGGTGCGTACCTTGCATGCACCGGCGCGCGATTCAATCACATGAGGGTTCTAATATGCGCGGGATCATCAAGAAGACGCTGTGCGTTGCAACGGTCGGCATGGGACTATCTCTGGCCTATCTCGCCTCGGCGACCGCCCCGGACGACGGCGGAGAGCCGCCACCGCCGTCGTTGAACGAATGCAGCCCCGGCTTCTGGAAGAACCATCCGGAGTATTGGGCGACACAATACTGTGGCAGTCAGCAGTGCGTGACCGATGTCATGGCGGAACTCACCAGCAGAGGGCCTGGTAGCGATGCGCGCCGTCACGACCAGGCTGGCGATTTGAACGCGTGGGCTGACGCTTATTACAAGGCTCAGATCTGCACCGAGTGATCGACCCTCGTGCGAACGAAAGCGCCGCCCTTGAGCGGCGCTTTCTTTTTTGAGCAGCTATCTGCTCACGGAGTATTGCCGTAGCCGATGGCGCCGTTACAGTGCATCCATTCACTGTTAGAACCGCCGCCGCAGGCCCCGTTCGCGTAGACCCCGGTGTTATAACTTTGATTTTCGGACTGACGGGTCTCGCCGTTCACTTGGATGTAATCCACCTGCACATCGCGGCTGCCGCCGTCGTTGGTGAAGGCCACGGTGATACCACCGCTCGCGCTGGTCGTCGCCGTGAAGTTCTGCATGGCTGTCGTCAGGCTCCACGTCGCAACAGTGGCGTTGTTGACTCGCAAGCTGATGGATTCGCCACCGGCCGCGCCACGTGCACGCACGACGATAGTTTTGTTTCCACCGCCACCACCTCCGCCGCCTCCGCCACCCGTGCTACTGTCGACTGTGATGTCGGAGTTGCCGCTACTCTGATAGCCTTCGGTCGCCAGGATCATGTAGTTGTGAGTGCCCAGGTTCAATCCATAGCTGGCCCATGCGTCGAAATGATTGCCAGTGGTGATGGTGCCCCCGACGCGCTTCTGTTGTCGCACGCTCCAGTATTGATAGAACGTTCGAGTGCCTTCGATGGAAGGTGCGTTCACTCGCTGCGTGCGATAAACGTCGTAAGTGCCGCCGTCGCTCGTCACCGTGCCCAAAAATCCCTGTCCACCCGGCGGTCGCCAGGTCCCCCAGCTGTCGACGATGTAATATTCCACCAGCGGGTTGGTCGTCCAACCATACATTGCCAGATACGAGTTGCCCGACGGATTGAACGAACCGGAGTAGTTCACCGTCCGGCGCCCACCCGTCTGCCAGCCCTTGCCGCCCACCCAATTGCCCACATTGCTCCATTGCGAGGAGTAACGGCCGTTCGCTTGCAACGTGAAGGACACCGATCCTCCGCCGTCGGTCCAGAACGAATAGTAATAACCGCCGTGGTTGCCCGTCTGGCTGGTCGTCAACGTTTGCGCGTTGGCGGTAGTCACGCCCAGAGCAGCGAAGCAGGTGAGGGCTGCAAGAACGACTTTGTGAGTTGCAGAGACTCGTTCGAAACATGTAGACATACAAATCCCCCTTTCCATGTCATGGCAGACCGCGACGTTGCAGTCCGCTACAAGAGTCCTTTTGGTTGATGCATCAATAGCGACAAACAAATTGTGATAACTCTCGTCAGGTCACCTCCAGAAAATGGTAACGCTACCTTTTCGGCGATAGTTATCCCTCAAGCGAAGTTGAAGTGTCAAGCGCTGCTAATTTTTCTCACGGCATCGAGCAGCGATGCGCAAGAACGCGGATGCGTGCAACGGGATTCTTAATCTGGAATGGCGGACGCCTTGCTTGCCGAAATGTTCGAGTCGTCGCCGCCGATTCTGGGAGCGGCCCAGCCGGCCTCTTTTCGATCAATGGCTTCCGAGGTTCCCCAACGCCCCGAACTCCCTTACAATGCCGCCCCTTCTCACCGGGGCCGACTTAGCTCAGTTGGTAGAGCTACTGATTTGTAATCAGTGGGTCGGGGGTTCGAGTCCCTCAGTCGGCACCACAATCAATAGCTTACGTGCGCTGGAGCTTCGCTCTGTACGCTGGCGCGTACCACCAGCGTCCACCAGAGGGCGTTGGGTCTGTCGTCCAAAACCTCAGTCGACGATGGCGACCGCATCAACCTCGATCAGATAGTCAGGGGATAGGGCCGCGACTCCCAACACGACGTCGGCTGCCTTGTGATCCCCGAACAGCGTCACGCGAGCCGCCTCGATGATGGGCAGGTGATAGTCGCGCTGGTAGTCGACGACGTAGATCGTAATCCTGGCTACTTGCGCGGGAAGGGCGCCGGCGCCTGCAAGGGCACGTCCGAGATTGGCGAACACCTGGCGCGCTTGAACTGCAAAATCACCTCGGCCGACCAGTTTCCCGTGGATGTCTTCGGGCTCCTGGCCGGAAACAAATATCAGCTTGGTGCCCCTCGCGACAACGACTTGAGTGTACGTTGTCGGCACGGGTAGATCCGGTGGATTGATACATTCGAGCGTCATTTGTTTGTCTTCCTGCGTGTGAGCGACGCCGACATCGTTGGCGAACGCAAACTACTCTACTTCGCTGGCGGCCTCTCACGCAAAGATGCGCCCGATGCGCCCACCAACAACGGACGTCAGCGTACGGTTCAAGCCGGACGGTTACCGAAATTTACGAGGCATTACGTGCGTATTCGCGCGGAGCGAGGGCGCGATGGCACTCCAATCGGCAATATGGATGTTCTCATTGCCTCACACGTACTGTCCCAAGGCATGATCTGAGTGACAAATAATCTGAAGCATTCTTCTAACGTGCATCGGTTCAAGTTCCCATGGGCGTGACCCAACATCGTGCAAGTGTCCGCTTGCTCTGTGTAGCGCTGCTCGGTCCGATGCTCATCGCTGCCTCGCCTGCGATCCCGCCGTGGGGATTCGATCTTGGCGGGATGGATCGGTCGGTAAAGTCGGGCGACGACTTTGATCGATACAGCAGCGGTGCGTGGAAGCAGGCGACGCCGATTCCGCCTGACCGAAGCGCGTGGGGGCCTTTCGCGATGCTTCGTGCCAAGGCGGAGAGTGACGTCAAGGCAATCGTCGATGACATTGCCGGGCGGTCGCAGCCGGCTGGCTCGATCGAACGCAAGATCGCCGATACATACAACGCCTATCTCGACACCAACGCAATCGAGGCGGCGGGGCTTGCGCCGGCCGGTGCGGATCTCGCGCTGATCACCGCCGCTCGCTCTCACGAGGATGTCGCGCGATTGATGGGGCATCCCGAACTCGGCGTCGGTGGCCCATTGTCGCTCACGCCTTGGCCGGATGCCGCGAACCCGGATCGTTATGCAATCAACATCGTCCAGTCGGGGCTCAGCCTTCCCGACCGTGTTTATTATTTGAACAGCGACACGCGATCCGTCGAAGTGCGGGTCAAGTTCCGATCGTACGTCGCGGCGATGTTAGCACTCGGGCATTATCCAAAACCGGAGGCGGCGGCCAACGCGGTGCTGGCGCTGGAGACCGAGATCGCGCAAGCGCATTGGACGCGTGAGAAACGTGCCGATCGCGACCTTACCTATCACCCCAAATCACGCACTGAGCTCAAGGCCTTCGCCCCGGATTATCCGTGGGACGTGACGCTCGCCGCTCTCGGGATACCCTTTCACGACTTGTATGTCGTGAAGGAGGACAGTGCGGTCCGAGACCTGACTAAGCTGTTCCGCGCCACGCCGGTAAAGACCTGGCGCGCTTACATGACGTTCCGTTATCTGAACAGCATGGCTGATGTGCTTCCCGCGGCATTCGATGATTTGTCGTTCGACTTCAACGGGCGAGTGCTTTCCGGCCAGCCGCAGAAGCGCGAGCGCTGGAAACGTGCCACAGCCGCCCTTAACGCGGCACTTGGCGAGGCCGTCGGCCAGCTCTACGTCCAGCGCCATTTCACGCCGGATGCAAAGGCCGAGATCACGGCACTCGTCGAGAATCTGCGGACCGCGTTCCGCGTGCGGATTGAGCAGCTCGATTGGATGTCTGCCGACACAAAGCAAGCTGCCCTGGAAAAGCTTGCGGCGATTCGCGTGAAAGTGGGTTACCCCGACAGCTGGCGCGACTACGCGGCACTGGAGGTTCGTGCGGGCGATCCCGTCGGCAATCGAAAGCGCGCACTGTTGTGGGACTGGAAGCGACGGATCGCGCGTCTCGGACAACCGACCGATCGTGACGAATGGGGAATGACTCCGCAGAACGTCAACGCCTACTCCAATAGCTTCTTCAACGAGATCGTTTTTCCCGCTGCGATTCTGCAGCCGCCTTATTTCGATCCCGCGGCCGATCCAGCAGTGAACTACGGCGGCGTGGGTGGCGTCATCGGTCACGAGATGAGTCACGCGTTCGATGATCAGGGTGCGAAGACCGACGCCAGAGGTGCTCAGCGCGATTGGTGGGACAAGGCCGACGTCGCTCGCTTCAAGGCAAAGACCGCTCGCCTTGTCGAACAATATTCTCGTTATGAGCCGATCTCGGGCAGTCACCTCAATGGCGAGATGACGCTCGGCGAGAACATCGGCGACCTTGGTGGCCTGAACATTGCGCTGGAGGCCTATCACATCGCGCTCCATGAAAAGTCCGCGCCCATTCTGGATGGCACAACGGGCGATCAGCGCGTCTTTCTTTCGTGGGCTCAGACCTATCGAGAGAACATCAGGGACGAAGCGCTTAGGGTCAATCTCACATCGGATCCGCATAGCCCCGCGATGTTCAGGGTGAATGGCGTGGTCCGAAACATCGACGCCTGGTACGACGCGTTCGGCGTGAAGCCGGGAGATCGTCTCTATCTCGATCCCGTAGATCGAGTGCGTATCTGGTAGGGTTGAATCATGCGCTCCATCGAAAAAGAGATCCGTGCAACCGCCTGCGTGCTGTTACTGATCTGCGCCGAATCACCAGCCGCATCGCTGGAAATTGTGGGAACAACTCAGCTCTGGCAGCCGGATCTTGTGTCCACGCCCGATGCCGACGTGCGCATCACGTTTAGTCCGGATGGCAAGCGGATGCTATGGGGCAGGATTGGCGGTGCTGCCGACGAGCAGGGCTGGGAGATCCTTGAGAGTGAGCGTCGCGGGGACGGGTGGAGCGCGCCGAAGCCTGTCAGCTTCAATTCGCCGGCAAACGACTTCGATCCTTCGTTTGCACCGGATGGTTCCGGTGTCTACTTCTTCTCCAATCGTCCGGGCGGGTTGGGAGGCGACGATCTGTACTTCGTCGCGTTCGATGCGAAAGTCGGTCGCTATGGTAAGCCTGAGAATCTAGGGCCGACTATCAATACGCCTGGCAACGAATGGGCGCCGGTGGTTGCGCCCGACGGCAAGCGATTGATGTTTGCGAGCGACAACCGCGGCGGAAAGGGTAAGCAGGATTTGTTTGTCGCGCGTCGCAAAGGCAAATCGTGGGTGGATGCGGAGAACCTTGCGGCGCTCAACACGCCTGACGATGATTTCGATGCTTCGTTCCTGCACGATGGACATTCCATCGTTTATTCGTCCGGTGATGTGAATGGCTTGGTGGTCTTGTACTTCGCGCGATATAGCGATGGTCGTTGGCTCGCGCGCGAGCGCCTGCCTGAATCTGTGAACTCGACGCTGCGAGATGCATGGACCTTCGGCCCGTCCATTTCGCTCCACGACCCGGGCGCGTTCTACTTCACGTCACGGCACACGTTGGGCCGGGGCCGTGCGGATATCTATCGCGTCGAGTATCGATTGAAGCCCTAGGCACAGCGCACGAGCGTGCTCAGTCCAACTGCTCTCGTAGTTCCTTCGCCTTGGCGGTATAGAATTTCGCCGACGCTTGCTGGCCTGCTTTGCTGAAGCGGCTCACCGCTTCGTTCGCGGCTTTTTCCGCCTCCGTGAACGCATCTACCGTGCGCTGTGCATCTTCCGATGGTAGCGGCCTGCCGTTTGCGAATTGCGCCGCTACGAATCCTTCCGCCTGATCGATGACGCCAAGTTTCAGTTCGCCGTGTTCGAGACGACCAAAGAAGAATCGCACGACCTTCTGCTGTTGATATTCCTTCAGCACACCGAGCCCGTCCGCGTGACCATCGCGGCACTCGCCGTCCCAGCGCGTAGCGGTTTGATTCCAGCCCGCAGGCACGGTGAACGCGCACGCGCTCTGACTCGACGCTTGGGCCGATGCTAGTGCGGGCAGCATGCTGAAGCCGACGATGAGTCGCAGGATGATCGATCGGTACATGAGACCTTCCTGATCGGGTGAATTGGGTTTACAAAGAATCGAGCTCGATCCGACTTCTGTTCTTCGACTTCCAGACACCTTTGGTTTCCGCTCAGCCCGCAGCCCGAGAGGACGCATGATCGAGCTCTCGCAGCAGCTGTGCAGCTACCTGCAGATCGCAAGTCGCGAAGCCCTCGGTGAATCGATCGTAGATCGTCGCGAGCAACGAGCGAGCTTGTTCGCGTTCACCTTGCTGAGCTTGAAGGCGCGCCAGCTCCAGAGCCGAGCGGAGTTCCCACGCCGGAGCAGACTCGCGATGGGCGATTCGGCACGATCGAATCAACAGTCGCGTAGCGCGCGTGTTGTTTGTTTGAGAAATGGCAAGAAGAGTTCTCGCCTGCAGACGTAACAGCTCGGGAAGGAGCACGGCCTCTGCGCTACGCATGGCATCGCGTCGCGCGTTACGTATGACGGTGAGTGCTTCCTCGGCCAGTCCCGCTGTCGTCAAACCGTCCGCGAGCCAGCAAGTAGCGAGTGTCTTGATGACATTCAGCCGTTCGCCTTGCATCTTTTGAATGGCGGCTTGGAGTATCGCGACGCCTTGAGCTGTATCTCCGCGTCCAATCAGCAACGCACCTTGCAGCGCCTGTGCACTGGTATGGAATGGTTTCAGCACAGGCCAATGCGTGTGCTTGACCAATTGCTCCAAGACATCCTGTGCCGCATCCCACCGGCCGCACCACAAGTACACCGGCGCGGTAAACAGCAACCCGAAGCAGGTATCGAGCGGCTTGCCGGATCGCATCGCTGTCGACACTGCTTGTCGCGCCGTCGCCATGGCTCGCTCGGGAAAACCGGATAGCCACAACGTGCGAGATAGCACGATCAGCCCGCGTACTCGGTGATCGTTACCGCACAGTTGCAAGTGTCGCTCGCCGGCCCGGGCAAAACCGGCGTCGAAGTGCCGTCGCGCCGACGCCTGATCGCCGACGAAATGCTGAGCGACGCCCTGGATGAGATCCGAAATCGCAAGACAGCTCTCGTCGCCGACTTGTTTCGCTATCGCGCTCCATTCCTGCGCAGCCGCGAGCGCTCCGCGAAAGTCCGCAAGTCGTGTCAGAAAGAGATGTTTGGTCACGAGCATGCGCAATCGATGCGATGGCTCGTCGGGCGGAGCGAGCTGCATTCCGCGCGCGATGGCGACAAGTACATCGTCGCTGTTTCCACGCATCCACATTGCTGAGATTGCCCACGTGCTTTGCAAGAGCATCTCGCGTCGGCCGCCGCGTGTGGAGTCGGTGAGCGCAGCGAGTCCGGCAGCACTCCACTTGCACGATTCGTTCAACAAAGACAGCTCGAAGAACATCGGAGCAGCAGCGGCGGCGAGATTGACGGCAAGCGCCGGATCTACAATCTCTTCGCCCTGAGAGAAGCACCATTCGAGCGCGGCGCGTATGTTGCCGAGATGTTCGCGCAGAGCGTGTGCGCGACCGGTGTACTCCAAGTCGATCTGGCCACCGTGACGTGAATCGAGCAGCTTCGCGAAATATTCTGCATGGCGTCTCGCAGTGATCGCTGCCTCGCCGCTCTCTCGGAGTTTCTCTTGCGCGTAGATTCGTGTGGTTTCGAGCAATCGGAAGCGGGCCGAACCATCATCGCCTGCGTGAGCGGAGACGAGAGATTTGGCGACCAGGCCTTCCAGAATGTTGAGAGTGACCGCGTCGTCTGCTGGTCCGCCCCGAACGACGGCAGTGACCGCTTCGAGAGTGAATGCACCGACGAGCACAGACAACCGGCGAAGCGCAAGTTGTTCCGGATCCGGAAGGAATCCGTAGCTCCAGTCGAGCAAGGCGCGCAATGTTTGATGGCGGGGCAGGGCGGTGCGTCGCCCGTGCCAGTCGAGCGCGAGATTCTTGTTGAGAAGATCCGCGGTCGCCGTGATCCCATGGCTGGCAGCGCGTCCGGCGGCCAATTCGATTGCAAGCGCGAGGCCATCGAGTCGGCCGCAGATGCCTGCCACGATGGGCGCGTTCTCATCGGTCAACGCGAAGCGACCACCGCCAGCGGCAGTACGTTCCATAAACAATTGCACAGCCGGGAAGGCAAGCACGTCGATGGCCTTCATGCTGGACTGTGGCGACGGACTCGCAAGCGGCGGCAGCCAGATGACATGCTCGCCTTCGACTCGCAGCGCTTCACGGCTGGTCGCGAGGATATGAACACCGGCGGCTTCTTTGAAAAGCGTTTCCGCCAACGTCGCCACCGCATCGATCACGTGCTCGCAATTGTCGAACACGAGCAGGATCCGCAGCGTTCGCAGGTATTCGAGCAAGGTCGGCATCGCGTCCGCGGTCTGGACCGACAGGCCCAGCGAAGTGGCGATGGTCGCGGCCACCACTTTCTCGTCTGCCACTGTGCCGATGTCGACGAAGCAAACCGCGGAGGAGAACTCTTCGAGCATGGCGTGCGCGACAGTGATCGCGACTGTCGTCTTGCCCATGCCTCCGGGGCCGATGAGAGTAACGAATCGTTCGGCGACCAGGTCGGATGCGATGGAGCGCACCAGATATTCTCGGCCGATCATTCGAGACAGCTTCGGCGGCAGGACGAGCCGCTTCCGAGCTGCGTCGGGAAACTCGGCTGACGGCGTGGCCGTTGCAACGTGGTTTTCGTGTGTGATCTGCGCGACGAAACAATAGCCCCGGCCAGTCACGTTCTCGATGTAACGAGCGCCGCCTTCACCGTCGCCGAGCGCCTTGCGCAGAGCGCTCATGTGAACGCGGAGATTTCCGGGGCTGACGACGAGATCGCGCCACACTGTGGCGATCAAATCGCGGTGACTGACGATTTCGCCGGGGTGCTCGGCCAGCGCGATCAGGATATCCATCGCACGATCGCCCAGGGCGAGCGGCACACCGTCTCGCTCAATCTCGCGCTTCGCCGGCGATAGCCGGAACGGTCCGAACGATGAGGACCCGCCGTGTGACGAGTTCATGACAGCCCATCGGGGAAGGGAAGGTCGTGAGCATAGCCCCGTCGCCGGCCGTTGCAAGTGCCGCCGCGGGCCGGTGGCAGCTCGCCTGGAAACATGCGCTGAAACGCTGTTGGCAGGACCGCTTTTATGGCAGGCGTTGCGGGCGGCCCGGTTCGTCGCAAGCGGCGCACCGTTGAGCGACTTTCGTTGTGCATCAATTGAGTGGCGGACCGAGGGATGCGATCCTTGCCGTCTTTTCACGCTTGCAGGGGGAGCTATGATCGACCATCTCGGCATCACGGTGCGCGACCACGACGCATCCAAGGATTTCTATTTGAAGGCGCTTGGCCCGCTCGGCATCGGCGTCGTCATGAGCGTGTCGAAAGCAGAAAGCGGCGCTCCCAGCGATTTCACCGGCTTCGGCTACGATCACAAGCCGTTCTTCTGGATCGGCGAGGGCACCGCCACCGGAGCGCTGCACTTGTGCTTCACCGCCAAGAATCGCGCCGCTGTGGATGATTTCTACAAAGCCGCGATGGCTGCCGGCGCACGCGACAATGGGCCGCCGGGAATTCGCGCTCACTATCACCCGAACTACTATGGCGCCTTCGTCATCGATCCGAACGGCGTGAATCTCGAAGCCGTCTGTCACACACCCTGATCCACTCTGGCAAGGAGCTAACAATGCAGTACTCGTTACTGACACGTCGATTCGCTTATCTATCCGCACTTGCTGCGATCACCGCGCTCGCTGCATGTTCGAAGCAGCCGGAGCCCGTGGCGGAAACACCGCCGCCGGCCGCTGAGACGACTCAGCCGGCCGCGACTGATCCGCTCGTTGCAAGCATCGGTGGTGAATGGCGCAGCGCTGAAGACAAGTCGCGCGATCAGTATCGTCATCCGAAGGAGTCGCTGGAATTTTGGGGACTCGCGCCGGGCATGACGGTGCTTGAAGTGGCGCCGGGCGGCGGCTGGTGGAGCGAGATCCTGGCGCCGTATGCGAAGGCGACCGGCGGCAAGTTCTACGCTACCGGCGCCGATCTGCAGAATCCCGAAACGTCCGACGCTGCAAAGAAAGGTCGAGCGGACTTCGAAGCCCGCTTCGCGGCCAAGCCGGATGTTTATGGCCAGGTGCAGCTCGTGAACTTCGGTAAGAAGTCGGCGCCGCTGCCGGAGAACACGTTCGACTTCGTGCTGGTCGCGCGTTCGTTCCATGGTTGGATGGGCGGCGGCGTCACCGACAAATATCTCAAGGATGTGCACGGCGCGTTGAAGCCGGGCGGCATCTTTGCGATCGAGCAGCATCGCGCGAATCCCGGCACGCAGGATCCGAAAGCTGAGAGTGGTTACGTGACCGAAGCGTATGTGATCGAACAAGTGCAGAAGGCCGGGTTCGAGCTGGTCGATCGCTCGGAGATCAATGCCAATCCCAAGGACACGAAAGATCATCCGTTCGGTGTCTGGACGTTGCCGCCGACCAAGCGCACGCGTCCTTACAGCGAAGGCGAGGCTGCAAACGATCCGAAGTTCGATCGCACCAAGTACGACGCGATCGGCGAGTCGGATCGCATGACCTTGAAGTTCCGTAAGCCGGCGAGTGGCAGCACGACTTGATGTCGAATTCGGAGCGAGCGGTGCAGGTCGCTCGCTCCGATGTCTACTAGCTGCCGATTGTACGAACTAGAATCAGCACGCCGAAGATCGCGAACAACGCGGCGGCGACAAAACGAATCTTGCTCAAGGGAATGCGCTCGCAAAGTTTTTCGCCGAGCAGCACCGCGGGAACGTTCGCAACCATCATTCCCAATGTCGTGCCCATCGTCACCATGCCGAGGTCGCCGAATTTGGCGCCGAGCGCGACGGTGGCGAGCTGAGTTTTGTCGCCCATCTCGGCGAGGAAAAACAAAATCAGCGTGGTGACGAACGCGCCGTGCTTGTGTTTGGTCTGTCCGTCGCCGTCGAGCTTGTCGGGAATGATGGCCCACACCGCGAACGCGAGAAACGACAGGCTGAGCACCCAGCCCATGATTTTTGGATCGACCTTGGTCGCGACCCAATCGCCGAGCAACGCGGCGAGCAGGTGATTGAACAACGTCGCCGCGAAAATGCCGGCAACGATGGTCCATTGCTGACCGCGAAAACGCGCCGCGAGCACGAACGACAACAGCTGGGTTTTATCGCCCATCTCGGCGATGGCGACCATGCCGAGCGAAGTGAGCAAAGCTTCCAAAAGAGACTCCTGGGCCGGCGTTACAACCAATGACTTCGCGCTTCCGTGCCGGCCCCGGCCTGGAAGGCAAAGTCAAAGGTCTCGCCAAGCATGTGCCGCCGACGCCATGGTCTTCGACCAAGTGTGTTGACGTCGGCTCCTTACGTTGCGTAAGGCGGCTACTCCCCAGTGACGGGCGCGACAATAGCGGTTCGTTGCTCGAACCACAAGTCAGCCCAACCCTTATTCGGTGTCTATTCTGGAAGCTTGCGAACCGCACCCATCGCCGCACTGGTTGCGAACGCGGCGTACGCTTTAAGTGCTGTGCTCACATTGCGTTGGCGAGGCTCGGCGGGCTTCCACCCTGTCGCGTCCTGCTTCGTGCGCCGAGTCGCAATGTCCGCATCGCTCACTGCTAACTTGATCGAACGGTTTGGAATATCGATCTCGATCACATCGCCTTCGCGAACCAATCCAATGAGGCCGCCTTCGGCAGCCTCAGGCGAAACGTGACCAATCGACAGGCCCGACGTCGCACCAGAGAAACGGCCATCCGTGATCAAAGCACACGCTTTGCCGAGTCCCTTGGACTTGAGATAGCTCGTCGGATACAGCATCTCCTGCATGCCTGGGCCGCCACGCGGGCCTTCGTATCGAATCACCACGACGTCGCCGGCTTTGACTTTGTTAGTCAAGATCGCCTGCACAGCCGCGTCCTGACTTTCGAACACGCGAGCCGGACCGGAAAACTTCAAGATGCTCTCATCGACACCCGCTGTCTTGACGATGCAGCCGTCGATAGCGAGATTGCCTTTCAACACCGCGAGGCCACCGTCTTTAGAAAACGGAGTCCGAGCGTTGCGAATCACGCCGCTCTCGCGATTCAAATCGAGCGAGTCCCAACGACGGTTCTGACTGAAAGCAACCTGTGTCGGCACGCCACCGGGCGCAGCGAGAAAGAAGTCGTGAACCTTCTCTTCTTTGGTCTGCACCACATCCCAGCGTTCCAATGCAGCGCCGAGCGACTGCGAGTGCACCGTCGGCGGATCGCGATGGATCAAGCCGGCGCGATCCAGTTCGCCGAGAATTCCCATGATGCCGCCGGCACGATGCACGTCTTCCATGTGCACATCGGATTTGGCAGGCGCGACTTTGCACAGCACCGGGACGCGACGAGACAGCCGATCGATGTCGGCCATCGTGAAATCCAATTCCGCTTCGTAAGCTGCGGCGAGGATGTGTAGCACCGTGTTGGTCGAGCCGCCCATGGCGATGTCGAGCGCCATCGCATTCTCGAATGCAGCTTTGCAAGCAATCGCGCGCGGCAGAACTTTCGCATCGTCTTGTTCGTAGTAGCGACGCGCCAGGTCCACGATCAAGCGCCCAGCCTGCAGGAACAATTGCTGACGATAAGCGTGAGTCGCCAACGTCGAGCCATTGCCAGGCAAAGACAAGCCAAGCGCTTCGGTGAGACAGTTCATCGAATTCGCGGTGAACATGCCCGAGCACGAACCGCAAGTCGGACAGGCAGAACGCTCGATCACTTTCACGTCTTCATCGCTCACGCGATCGTCCGCGGCAGCAACCATTGCATCGACCAGGTCCAGCGCCTGTGTCTTGCCACCCAGCACGACCTTGCCGGCTTCCATCGGTCCGCCCGAAACGAACACGGCTGGAATATTCAAGCGCAGCGCCGCCATCAACATGCCGGGCGTGATCTTGTCGCAATTCGAAATGCACACCATCGCGTCGGCACAGTGCGCATTCACCATATATTCGACGCTGTCGGCGATCAGCTCGCGCGACGGCAATGAATACAACATGCCGTCGTGACCCATGGCGATGCCGTCGTCGACCGCGATGGTGTTGAACTCTTTGGCCACGCCGCCGGCCGCTTCGATTTCGCGGGCGACCATCTGGCCGAGGTCTTTCAAATGCACGTGGCCCGGAACGAACTGCGTGAAGGAGTTGACGACGGCGATGATGGGCTTGCCGAAGTCGCTATCTTTCATGCCGGTGGCGCGCCAGAGGCCTCGCGCGCCTGCCATGTTGCGGCCGTGGGTGGTGGTGCGGGAACGATAGACGGGCATGTTCGATTCCACGCCGGTTGCAAGGCCGGCGCACTCAGGTGGTACCGCGGATCGGGATGCTGAACTGTATACCAGATCGGCGTTTTTACGGAATGCCGCCCGTGACCTGATTGTCTTGCGCGATGTCCTGCCGCCCGCTGCTTTCTATGATCGGCGTCGCTGTTCGGCCAAGAGGCTTTTCGATAGTGTTACCGGTCGCACAAAAAGGGATGCGTGTGAACCACGAACAGTACGAAGCCCTCGTCCAACGCTTGGAACAACAGGCCAGGCTCAGTCCCCGTCTGTATCGCGCCAAGCTTGGCGCGATGGCGATGCTCGGCTATGGATACATCGCCGGCGTGTTGACGCTGCTGTTGGTCGCTATGGCATTGCTGGCTTTGCTTGCCGTCCAACGTTCAGGTGCAGTGATCGCACTCAAGCTCGGCATCGTGCTTGTGCCGCTGATCTGGGCTGTGGTGCGTGCGATGGCCGTGAGAATGGAACCGCCGAGTGGACAAGAAGTGACAAGGGCGGGCGCGCCCGAACTATTCGCCTGCATCGACGAAGTTCGGGCCAAGGCGTGCGCGCCAGAAGCCCACAAGGTTCTCATCACCGACGATTTCAACGCCGCGGTCGTTCAGCATCCGCGCCTCGGAATCTTCGGCTGGCCGCGCAACTACCTGATCCTGGGATTGCCGCTCATGCAGGCGTTGGATCTGCAGGAATTCCGCGCCGTGCTCGGCCACGAGTTCGGTCATTTGTCAGGTGAGCACGGCAAATTCGGCGCATGGATCTATCGTCTGCGGGCTGGCTGGGGACGCTTGACCCACGCGTTGGAACAGGACGATCACTGGGGCAAGGTGCTGTTCGTGCCGTTCTTCAAGTGGTACGCGCCGGCGTTCTCGGCGCTATCGTTCGTGCAGGCTCGGCGCCAGGAGTACGAGGCCGATCAGGTGGCCGCTGCTGTCTCGGGCGAGCGCACGGCGGGCGACGCGTTGATCCGCGTTCATTTGCAAAGCCGATTCCTCAATCGCAAATATTGGCGGAGCATCCTGCAAGAAGCTGATACCAAAGCCGAGCCCGACGCGCGTCCGTACGCCATGTTGGGAATGGCGTTCGCCCAACAACGTCCCGAGCACGAAGCGCGCAATACTCTCGAAGCTGCGCTCAAGCGACGCACGGGATGTGACGACACGCATCCGTCGTTGAGCGATCGCTTGCGCGCCTTGCACATGACGCCAAGTGTTCCCGCGCCTATCAAAACGACGGCCGCTCAAGCGTTGCTCGGACCGCTGGCGGAACAACTCGCAACCGAATTCGATGCCCAGTGGCGCCAGAGTGTCACTGCGTGGTGGCAGGGTCGCCATCAATACGCGATTGCTTCTCGCACCAAGCTCGCTGCGTTAATGAGCAGCACCGAAGAACTTTCGGTGGACGATGCATACAGCCGTGCCGAGCTCACCGAAGAGCTCGGCAACGAGGCATCCGCGCGCGAGCAGCTCGAAGCGCTTGCGGTAAAAGCGCCAGATCACGCGCCTACGCAATTCGCCCTCGGACGTTTGCGACTCGCGAGCGACGACGAGTCCGGTATCGAACTGTTGAATAAAGCCATGCGCCTGAATCCGGGTGCGGAGCAGGGAGGCTGTGCGCTCATCGTCGAATATTTGCAGCGGCACGGTCGCAACGAGGAAGCACGCGCCCACATCGATCATCTGCACACTGCGGGTCGGCGCGATCACGCAGCGAGAAGAGAACGCGTCGAGTTGCGGATCGCCGATAAGTTGTTACCTCACAATCTCGACGAGCGGCAGCTCACGCAACTGCATCAGCAGTTGCAAACGTTTGCGGGCGAGCTGCGACGTGTCTACTTAGCCCGCAAGCAGACTCTGCATTACCAGGATCATCCGCTCTATCTGCTGGCGTTCGAGCGCCGGACTCGTTTCTGGAAGTACGAATCCGGTGGCACTGCGGAAACCCTCTCGCAGCGCCTGGGCAGCGACGTGACTTTCCCCGGCGAGACCATCATCATCTGCATCGATGGTGACAACAAAGCATTCCGTAAGAAATTCCGTTCGGTCGCGGATGCGGAGCTTCGAATGGCGTAATGCTCAACGATGTTCATACGGCCTCCCCCTGATCGCAAACATGCCTAGCTCAATCGTGGTTATTCGCAGTACCTGCGGTTCGTTCGATTACATCAAATGTTAGTTGCCGCCGACGGGATGCGTGGGAATCGACCTGCATCAATAACCCTGGTCGGGGTGCAACTCCATCGTGCCAATCTGCGTTTATCTGCACGATGTGAGGCGCAGCATCGATGAGGACGAACGAACCTCATGGAGAAGTCAACCGCGCCAATTGAGGAGACTTTGTAATGGGTAACGATCGTAACCGAGATCAGCAGCAACAGACCGGATCGGGCAATCGCCAGCAGGGCGAAAATCGTACGCCAGAGGAGCTGCGCCGCGAGCAGCAAGGCGGCGGTTCTCAATCCGGCCAGCATCGCCAGGAAGAGGGCATGCGCAATCAGCCCGGCCAGGGCCAGACCCGTTCGCCGCAGCAAGGCGGCAACATTTCCGAGCAGGACAAAAATCGTCAGCAACAGGGCAACCTGGATAAAGATCGCAATCGCTGAGTTGTCTAGCGTCTAGAGGAGATGAAGAGTCAGCCGAGCGCATCGGCTGGCTCTTTATTTTGCCTGCAACGATTGCAACGTGAGATATGCCAATAACAACGCCAGCCAACAGCCGGCGAGCAGCTTGGGAATAAATTCCAACCCTACGTGTTGAGCCGCGAGCCCGCACACGGCCGGCAACGACGCAAGACCGATTGCTCCGACGGAGATTTGCAGTCCGACGGCATTGGCGGTGTGGCGCGGCCCCATTCGCGCTGGCGTGATCGCAATCATCGAAGGAAAGATCGGGCCGGACGCAAAACCTACCAGTGCGATCGCGGCGGCATTCACCGCCGGATGCAAGTCCGCGATCAATACCAACATTCCCAGCAGCGCGACGACGATGCAAACACCGATCACTGCGGCGGGCCGAACGTTCGCGGGTAGGAATGCGTAACCCAGCCGGCTCGCGAACAATCCGCACCAGTAGAGTGTGACCGCTGTGCCGGCCGAGGCCATTGCGATGTCGCGCGCTTCGAAGAGAAGCGAGAAGACCCACGCGCCGGCGGCAGCTTCGCAGCCCGTATAGATGAAGAACACCAGCAGTGACAGTTGAGTCTTGCCGAGCTTCAATGTTTCCCACAGGGCGGCCGGTCGATGATGCTCGTGCGCAACCACCGGTGGCGGCCACTGACGCCGAGACAGAACGAATGCGCCGGCGAGCACGATCTCGATGGCCACGATGATTCGATAGCCCGTTTGCCAACCTCGTCCCGCCGTGAGCACTGCTGTCATAAGCGCCGGACCAGCCGCTGCGCCAACGCCGTAGAATGCATGAAGAACATTCACGAGCCGTGCGGAATAGCTCACCGCTGCATGCGTGTTGATCGCCGCGTCGATCGATCCGGCACCGAATCCGGTGATCAGCCCGAAGGCCACGAGCACGAACCATGACGGCGCGACCGTATATCCTAGTAAGGCGACTGCCGTTAGCGCGCACGAAATCGCGAGCAGATCGCCGATGCCGATGCGGCGGAGGATCACGCCAGTCGCCGTGCTCGCGATGACCGAGCCGACCGTGACGGTGATGAACAATGGCCCAAGCGCGTCCTGAGGCAGCGAGAAGTGCGTCCGTAGCGCGGGCCACGCGACACCGATCAGCGCATCCGGCAAGCCCAGCGCGATGAAACCGACGAAACTCAAGATCAGCAGCAGAAGTGTCGGGCGTGCCGCGGTCACCGCAGTTGAAGTGGAAATGATGCTGGCCTCGTGTCGGGGTGCGCGGTCATCAAACGTTCTTGGATTAAGGTTCCGTTCCGGAGCCCATCGGAGGTCACATGCGATTGTACGAGTTCGGTCCGACGCGCGCGCTACGTGTGCGCTGGGTGCTGCAGGAGTTGGGTGTCGAGTTCGATGCTGTTTCGGTCGATATGCGGGCCGGCGAGCACCTCAGCCCCGATTTTCTACGGCTCAACCCCGCCGCCAAGTTACCCGTGTTGGTCGACGGCGAGCAGGTATTGACGGAGTCGGCGGCGATCGTCTTGTACCTCGCGGAAAAATATCCGGAAGCAAACTTGCTGCCGACCGATCTCGTGCAACGAGGGCAAGCGTACCGATGGTTGCTGTTCACCGTGACCGAGTTGGAGCAGCCGTTGTGGCGCATGGCACGGCATGAGTTCCTGTATCCGGAGGAAAAGCGCTCGCCACAGGATATCCAACTGGCGCGGGAAGATTTCCGACCCATGGTCGAAGTGCTCGATCGACACATGCGAGGTCGGACGTATGTGGCCGGCCATGCCGCCACGGTCGCCGACTTCGTCCTGGCCTACACGCTCGACTGGGCGAACGAAGTCAAATTGCTGAAGGATTTTCCGGATCTCCGGCAGTACATGGAACGTATGTACCGTCGCCCGAAGGCGGCCATGCGTATCGCTGCAGCGTCAGCGGGAACCGCTCAGGGCTGAACGAATTGACGTCGATAGGTCGCGGGGCTCGTGCCCGCGACGCGACGGAAGTGACGGCGAAACGTTTCCTGTGAGTTGAACCCGACGGCATCGGCGATATGAGAAAGCGAGTGCCGGCCGATTTGTAACATGTCCTTGGCCAAAGCGACGCGTTCGCGGATCAGCCACTCATAAGGGCCGAATCCCACCGATTCCTGAAACTGACGTTGCAAAGTGCGCGGACTCATCGAGGCGCGCCTCGCGAGTGTTGCGAGTGTATGGCTCTGCGCAGGATGAGCGCGAATCCAATCGATCAGCTTTGCCACTCTGCTGCGTTCGTCGGCCGGCAACGGGCGAGGCAGATACTGAGCTTGTCCGCCTTCGCGATGAGGCGGAATGACTAGCCGTTGGGCGACTTGATTCGCAACCTTGGCGCCGTAGTCGCGTCTCACCAGGTGCAACAGCATGTCGAGACCGGCCGCGGAGCCGGCCGATGTGAGTATCTGGCCGGTGTCGGAGTACAACGAATTGGGCTCGACGGTGACGGTTGGATAACGCCGGCTCAATCGTTCCGCGTAACGCCAATGTGTCGTCACCGTTCTGCCATCGAGCACACCCGCCGCCGCTAGAACGAAAACTCCAGAGCAGATCGTGCAGAGTCGCGCGCCACGTTCGAACGCGGCACGAATTCGACGCAGCAGCGCAGGGGGCGGCAGTTCATCGGCGTTACGCCAACCAGGAATCACGATGGTGTCCGCGTGATCCAGCAACGCCAGCGAATTGGGCACGCGCACTTCGATGCCGCCGGCAGCACGCAATGGCCCTCGCTCTGCGGAGCAGACGGCGAAGTCATACCACTCCACGCCCAGCTCCGGCCGTTCGAGCGCGAACAGCTCGACCACGCAGCCGAATTCGAACGTGCACAACCCGTCGTAGGCCAGGGCGACGACCTTGTGGCGTTTGGCGGGGCGCGCTTTTCTGCTCATGGCGCGATGTTACCGATCTATGGCGTCCGCGCCAGTAGGCTAGCGTGGGCCGATTTCGCACAATGCGCACACCGAAGTCATCCCAGGAGCCGATTATGACCACCGCCGTGACCTCCGTTCCTCCCGCTGCCAGCGAACGCGCACTGGCGCACTTCGAAGCGGCGCTGACGTTCGAAACCGATTGCTGGGACGTGCACGACGCGATGTCCAACGGCAAGGCCGACTTCGTGTTGCTTGACGTGCGTAGTCACGCCCTTTATGAGAAGGGTCACGTGCCCGGCGCGGTGAGCCTGCCGCACGCCAAGATCATCGAAGGAACATTGCGCGACTATCCGCCCGGGACTGTGTTCGTGGTTTACTGTGCCGGCCCTCACTGCAACGGGGCGCATCGGGGTGCCATTCGCCTGGCGCGGTTGGGACGGCCAGTCAAGTTGATGATCGGCGGCATCACCGGTTGGTTGGACGAAGGGTTTACGCTGGAGAAGTAACGAATGATTCGTCGTGCGGTCGCGGCCGATGCGCCACAGCTGTTGTCGCTGATGCGTGGCCTGGCGCAGTTCGAAGGGTATGACGATCGGTTTGCGGTGACCGTGGATACACTGTTGGAGCGCGGTTTCTCGACACAACGACCGCCGGAGTTCATCGCATGGGTGGCGGACGTGGACGGCAGGTTGGCCGGCTACGCGGTGATCTACACGATTCCGTTCACGTTCGATCTGCGGCCAACGTTAGTGCTGAAGGAGTTGTTCATCGACTCGTCGGCGCGTGGGCGCAATCTGGGTCACGGCTTGATGCAAGCGGTCGTCGAGCACGGACAGTCGGTCAATGCACGATTGATTCGCTGGCAAGTGTTGCCGAGTAACGAGCCCGCAAAAAGCTTCTACCGCCAGCATCGCGCCGAGGTCGACGGAGATTGGGAGAATTGGTTTCTCGATCTCGACCGGCGCTGAAGGTTAGCCACGCAGCGGCTGGTCAAAGCTCGCGCTTGCACCTACTCTTGAGTGCATGCACAACATCAGCGTTCGGGCCGTGATCCTGGCCAGCCTTGCCGTGTTCGGCGTCGACATCGTTACGAACTATGTGTTGATCCGCCTGTTCGACGGCCCGACGTTCGATTCAGGAATGTCGGACGAGCAGTATCGTAGCGCCATGCTGGTGTTGATCCAGGATGCGCGCTTTCTGACGTTCGTGCTGGTCTTCGGCACAGCTTCCACCGTCCTTGGCGGTTATCTCGCGGCTCGCCTCGCTCGCTCCGTTCCTTACTTCAACGCGCTCGCTTTCGGTGTATTGGGGCTCACCGTCAGCGCGCTGACTGCCGCAACCGACGTGCCGGCTTGGTTCAACGTCATTGGCTTCGGGCTGACGTTGCCGGCAGCGTTGCTTGGTGGACACATCGCGAAGATGCGTGCACCGGCGGATCGCTCGTGAGTCGTTCATGGATGTGAGCAGGTTGACGACACACGCTGTCGATCGCGCCCGCTGATTGCGGCGACCGCAAAAAGAACCGGATCCGTACTTTCTTTACTAGACGAACTTTGCGCGTCAACCCGGAGCTATGATCCGGCCAAGAGCGAGACGAGCGTCGTCCGTGGGCCGGAGCGATGGAGTTGCTAGAGCGCGAGGCGTTGCTGGGGACGCTGCAAAACCTGCAGCGACGCGCGACTGCGGGCGATGGAACGCTGGTGTTCGTCGAAGGCGAAGCGGGTATCGGCAAAACCTCGCTGTTACAAACATTCTGCCGCCGACAAAAAGAAATTCCTGCCCATTGGGGCGGCTGCGATTCTCTGCCCGCTCCTCGACCGTTCGGGCCTTTGCATCGGCTTGCGGAAAGCTTGAATGCCGAACTGCAACGTGCGTTGTGCGAGGAGCGAGAGCGGATGAAAGTTTTCCGCGCATTTCTCGCCGCCATCGCGCGATCCAGCTTGGTGATATTCGAAGACCTGCATTGGGCCGACGAAGCCACGCTGGGTCTGCTGCGTTATGTCGGTCGCCGCATCGATCGCACTCATACATTATTGATTGGCAGCTTTCGTAATGACGATGTCGGGCCGGCGCATCCGCTGCGCGTGGTGCTCAGCGATCTTGCGACTTGCGGGGCGAGGCGCTTGACGCTGCTGCCCTTGTCCTTCGCAGCGGTGGAGCAGCTCATCGGCGCAAGAAACCTCGAACCGGACGTGTTGTATCGAGCGACTGGCGGCAATCCGTACTTTGTTACTGAAGCACTGGCGGTGGGCGGTCAGGGCACTGGCACTGCCAGCCTGTCGCCGTCGGCTCATGCTGTTTTGGAAGTGGCTGCTGTCATCGGATCGAGAGTCGAACCCTGGTTACTGCAGGATCTAACGACGACTGAAGGCGAAGCCGTCGAGGAATGTCTCGCCAACGGCGTGCTCTGTTCCCGGGACGGCGCGTTTGAATTCCGGCATGAGTTGGCGCGCCAGGCTGTGTTGGAGGCAACGGCGCCGGCGCGCCGTCTGAGTCTGCATCGTCAGGTACTGCTGGTGTTGCAGGCGAAAGGCTCGTCCGCGAAGGATCTCGCGCGACTCGTGCATCATGCAGAAGGAGCGGCGTCGGAAGAGGCCGTGCTGAAGTTCGCACCTGAAGCGGCTCGTGAAGCATCGGCGCTGGGCGCGCATCGGCAAGCAGCAGAACAGTTCGCCCGGGCGTTGAGATTTGCGACGGCGCCTACAGCGCAGCGAGCTGCGCTACTCGACGACTACGCAGCCGAATGTCAGCTGAGCGAGATCGTGAGCAATGCGATCGAAGCGAGGCAAAGCGCCGCGAAGTTGTGGCGAGATCTTGGAAACACGCAGCGCCATGCGAAATCACTCGCGGAGCTGGCTCATGCCTTGGTTGTTTCTGGCCGCAACGCCGAGAGTGAAGCGATCATGCGTGAGGCTGTGGCGTTGATCGGAGCGCAGTCCGATGCCGGTGCGGCGGTGACGGTCCATCGCTGGGCTGCTCACCTGTGCATGCTTGATCGTGACGTCGATGAAGCCATCAAGCATGGCGAGCTGGCGCTGAAGGCCGCCGAACAGAACGGCGATCAGCAAGCCATCGTTCACTGTCTCAACACCGTCGGCACCTCGATGATCCTGAACGGTCGCGTCGAGCAGGGGCGAGCGCACCTGGAACAAAGTCGAGCGCGAGCCGAACAGCTGCGCTGGGATTCCTGGGCGGCGAGTGCGTTCGTGAACCTGGGCTCCGCTTGCGGCGAGGTGCATCGATTCGATCTAGCCGACGCCTATTTGCGTCAAGGCATCGAATTTTGCAGCGAGCGAGACATCGACGCGGCGCGGTTGTATCAATTGTCCTGGCAGGCGCTGGTGTGGATGTATCGGGGGCGGTGGACGGAAGTCTCCGGTGTTGCTCACGTTGTGCTCGCAGATCAACGCTCGCCAATCGTCGCGCGAGTCACAGCATTGATTGCACTTGGCCGCGTACGCGCTCGACGCGGCGATCCGGGCGTGTGGGAGGCGTTGGACGAAGCGAGGGACTTGGCAGGCGATGCAGAATCGTTGCCGCGAGTCGCGTTGATGCAGGCAGCGAGGGCGGAGGCGGCCTGGTTCGAAGGTAGAACAGCGGATGCCGCAAAGGAAGCGAGCGTCGGGCTCGAACTTGCGCTACGCAAGCGCCATCCTTGGTTTGCCGCGGAGTTGCTGTTTTGGTGCTGGCAGGGCGATGGGGCATTGCCTGGCGGGCTGCCCGACTACTGCACTCTGTTGCCGTTCGCGTTGGAAATATCCGGTCACTGTCGAGAAGCGGCAGCGGTGTGGCGTGAGCTCAATTGTCCATTCGAGTCGGCGCGAGCGTTGGGCGAGAGCGATGAATCCGCACAGCACGAAGCTTTGTCGATCTTCGAATCGTTCAGTGCTCGACCGATGATCGAACGCGTGCGTTATAAGCTTCGCGCGGCGGGAGCACGAGCGTTGCATCGCGGACCGGTGGGATTGACTGGCAAGGAAGTGGAAGTGTTGGGGCTGCTGGCGCAGGGACTTAGAAACAAAGATATCGGCGAGCGTTTGCATCGTTCTACTCGCACGGTGGATCATCATCTCGCCACGATTTTCGCCAAGCTCGATGTGAGCTCACGCGCGGAGGCGGTGAGTGCGGCTTACCGCCTGGGTGTGGTGTCGGCGAAGCAGCTGCCCGCGGGATAAATAATTACTGCGGCGGATTTTTCGGCTGCGTGGTCGTCACGCCAGCCGGCAAGTCGTCTCTCGACGTATCGCGCCGCTCGCACTCCGCCTTCTCCAGGCCTTTCATGGTTGAGCAGTTCGGTCGATTCGCCGCACCGACGCCTCGCGCTGCCGGCGGGACACGCTGCTGCACGTTTGGATTTCTCACATTGGGGTTCGTCGCCGGATTGCTCGGCTGCGGTGTCGTGTTCGGCGGGACCACAGTGGTATTCGCTGGCGCGACCGTCGTGTTGGGCGGGGCCACAGTCGTATTCGGTGGCACGACCGTTGTGTTGGGTGGCACCACAGTCGTGTTCGCGGGCGGCACAGCCTGCGGCGCCGGCGGAGTGCGCCGATTCGGCGTGCCTTGGTTTTGCGCATTCTGCGCGCTCGCGGTGGCAAAGCTCGCTACTGCCATCATTGCCAGCAGATAAATATGGGGTCGCATGAGCGTCGCTCCGTGCTGTGATGTAAGAGTAACGGGCGATTGCCGGGTCGGTTCCAACCGCCCGCCGCGTGTCGGAAATCCCGCTCCGTCTGTGCCACTTTTTTTGGCCGGATCTGCATCTGTGATGCGACACAGAGCGGCCTTACTCTGAATCCCGAAGTGAACAGGAGCGTGCCATGAGGATTGCCAAACCCCTGCTGCTGGTGACTACGCCACTCGGCGTGGCCGGGGCGATTTACGAGGCTTACCGGCTGGCGGGCGGCCTGGTGTTCCTGATGGTGGCGTTGATGTTGATGGTCGGTGTCGCGATGGGCTCGCTGGTGATGACCATCCGTCGCGAAGCCAAAGCGGAGGGTCAGTCATGAAAGTGCTCGTCATTGCCGCATTGATCGGCATCGTTATCAGTTTGGGACACGCGATGTTCTCGATGACCAGCGGGCCGACCGAGTCCAAGGCCATGGTGAAGGCCTTGACCGTGCGAGTAGGCCTGTCGGTGGCATTGTTTGCGTTCCTGATGATTGGCTGGTACTTAGGCCTGCTTCAACCGCATCAATAATTCCATGTCCGCATGAAGCTGTATCAGGAGCTGGCCAACGATCTTTCCACCCTGATCCGGCAAGGCACATTGCAGGCGGGCGAGCGGATTCCGTCGGTTCGCGAGCTATGCCGCGAACGCGGCGTCAGTCCGGCGACAGCCATGCGAGCCTACGATGTGCTCGAAGCGAACGGTTTGGTCGAAAGCCGTCATCGCTCTGGCTACTACGTCAGCAATCGCTGGCAGCGCGCGCGGCCCGAGCCGCAGCCCTCGCGACCTTCGTCGCGGTCCACGCAGGTGGACATCAGCAATTTGGTGTTCGAGATTTTGGAGGCGTCACGTAATCGTGACGTCGTGCCGCTCGGCTCGGCGTTTCCGAGTCCGCTGTTGTTTCCGTGGGCCAAGCTCGCTCGTCATCTCGGCAGCAGCGCTCGGAACATGGATCCGTGGAGCACGGTGGAAAGTCTTCCGCCAGGGAGCGAGGAGTTGCGTCGGCAGATCGCCCGACGCTATTTGCATTTCGGCTCTCGCGTTACAGCGGACGAAATCATCGTCACATCGGGTGCACTGGAGGCTCTGAACCTTTGTCTGCAGACCGTCACCAAGCCTGGCGACACGGTCGCCATCGAAGCGCCCTCGTTCTACGCCTGCTTGCAGGCGATCGAGATGTGCGGACTGCGTGCCGTGGAGATTCCAACGCACCCGCGCGAAGGCGTCGATCTCGGCGCCCTGTCGCAAGCGATCTCGAAGCACGATATTCGCGCCTGCTGGTTCATGACCAGTTTTCAGAATCCGCTCGGCGCGTCCATGCCCGAGGACAAGAAGCGCGAGCTGGTGAAGCTGCTCGCCGAGCGAGAGATTCCGTTGATCGAAGACGATGTGTACGCCGAGCTGCACTTCGGCGAGCGGCGTCCCAAGCCGGCGAAGGCGTTCGATCGCAAAGGATTGGTGTTGAATTGCAGCTCGTTCTCCAAGTGCCTCGCGCCCGGCTATCGACTTGGTTGGACGGCGGCGGGGCGATTCGCTGCTGACGTGCAGCGACGCAAGATCACGACGTCACTCGCGACGAGCGTGCCCATTCAAAATGGCATCGCGCAGATGCTACGTAACGAAGGGTACGACCGGCATTTGGAGAAGCTGCGTCAGGCACTGCAGAGTCAGCAGGAGGCGGCGCTCGTCGCCATCAACAAACATTTTCCTGCCGGCGTTCGAGTCGCGACGCCCGAGGGCGGCTACTTCTTATGGCTGGAGCTGCCCGAGCGAGTCGATGCGCTCGAAGTCCATCGGCGCGCCGTCGAGGCGCACATCAGCATCGCACCCGGGCCGATGTTCTCGGCGCGTCGGCAGTTTCGCAATTGTCTGCGCTTGAATTACGGTCACCCTTGGACCGAACAGGTCGACACCGCCGTGGCCGAGCTGGGCCGCATCGTCGCGCAGATGGCGAAGTAGGCGAGTCGCGAAAAACTTTTCGGGTCGATGTCGAGAACGCGAAGTCGGCTCCGACTTACTCCTGAAAGCGCCCCGATGGGACGCTACAATGACTCGACACAGGAGCTAAGACCATGAAATTCATGCTGATGATGCACACCCCGGCCGGCGGCGAATACCAGATCATGAGCTGGCCCAAGAAGGACATCGAAGCGCACATCGCGTTCATGATGGAGTTCAACAAGAAGCTGATCGCCAACGGCGAGTTCGTGGAAGCGCAGGGACTGACGGCGCCGGGACAGGGCAAGCGGGTGAAGGCCGGCAAGGACGGCAAGCCGGTGACCGATGGCGTGTTCCCGGAGACCAAGGAATTCCTCGCCGGGTTCTGGGTCGTGGATGTTCCCAGCGCCGCGCGTGCGTATGAGATCGCGGCGGAGGCTTCGGTTGCTCCTGGCATCGATGGTGTGCCGCTGTACCTGGAGATCGAAGTGCGCGAGGTCGGGTTCGTCACGAAGCCCTGATGGCGGAAGCGGTTCTCGATCGAAATGCCGAGCACTTGCTGCGCGAGTTGGCGCCGCAGGTGCTCGGCGCCGTGATGCGGCGTCATCGAAACTTCGGTGCTTGTGAAGATGCTGTGCAGGAAGCGTTGATCGCTGCGTCCACGCAGTGGCCGGTCGAAGGCGTGCCCACCAATCCTCGCGGTTGGTTGTTGCAAGTCGCGCTTCGTCGCATGACGGATCATGTGCGAAGTGAGATTGCTCGTCGCAATCGGGAGCAGGTCGCGGCTGACGATGTTCCGCTCGTCGTTGCGCCGGAGTTGTACGCGGAGCCGGAGATCGATCCGGACGATACGTTGGTGTTGTTGTTCATGTGTTGTCATCCGTCGCTGTCGCCGCCCTCGGCGATCTCGCTCACGCTGCGAGCGGTTGGCGGCCTGACGACAGGGGAGATCGCGAAGGCATTTCTGGTGCCGGAAGCGACGATGGCGCAGCGGATCAGCCGGGCGAAGCAGAGCGTCAAGACTTCGCAAGTGCCGTTTCGCATGCCCGATGCGGACGAGCGAGCTCAGCGGTTGAGCTCGGTGCTGCATGTTCTTTATCTCATCTTCAACGAAGGTTACACGAGCAGCGGTGGCGAGGAATTGCAGCGGACGGATTTGTCGAATGAGGCGATTCGGTTGATGCGGTTGTTGCAGCGGTTGGTGCCGAAGGACGGCGAGGTGCTTGGGCTGCTTGCTTTGATGATATTGACCGATGCGAGAAGGGCGGCCCGTAGCGGGCTGAACGGGGAGTTGATTCCGCTCGATGAGCAGGATCGGGCGTTGTGGGATAAGGCTGCGATTGCTGAAGGTGTGCAGCTGGTGACTGATGCATTCGCTCAGCGTGCGGTTGATGAGTATCAGCTGCAGGCTGCGATCGCAGCGTTACACGATGAAGCGGCTTCGACGGAAGCAACGGATTGGGCGCAGATTCTGGCGTTGTATGGTGTGCTCCTGCGTATGTCCGATAACCCGATGGTCGTGATGAATCACGCCGTTGCGGCGGCGATGGTGCATGGGCCGCAGCAGGGCCTCTCTCTGCTCGCGCCCCTTGATTGTGATGAGCGCTTGGCTGGGAATCATCGGTTGGATGCGGTCCGTGCGCACTTGCTCGAACGTGCCGGTGAGTTCGATGCGGCAGTCGATTTGTATCGGCTTGCCGCGAGCAAGACGAGCAGTATTCCCGAACGAAACTATCTGATGTTGCGCGCCGCTCGTGTTAATGAGCGCCCTCGCTGAGTTGTTGCGCTTCGCGTTGGCGCGGACGCGCGGGGCGCGCAGCCTGTCGGCTGAGCTGGGGGCGTAGGCCGGGGTCCCGGGAAACTCGCCAAGCGTCGTCCGCGTGTTCTGCATCGACGGTCTGATGGTCGCCGCACGATTTGCTCAGTGGCATCGTCCCGCTCGGCATTGCTCGTCGCGCTAACGCGCGCCTCGCTTTCACCGCGCCGCCGTCGTTGTAGCGGCGAGCGTGCAACGGTTAGCTCGACTGAACTTGGGCGGCATCGTCACCAGGGTTGGCGAACTTCCCGGGACCCCGGCCTTTCCCTCAGCTCCAAGATGCGCGACTCAAGACAAGCTCGCGGCAACGCTCGTCCGTCGGCTCCAGGACGCGCGTCTTAAAATGGGCCGCTGTGGCATTATCGTTCGGCATCGTACCCGCACTCAAAGTCAGCTCGCGACAGCGCTTGTCCGCCGGCTTCCAGGATGCGCGTCTCAGAATGGCCGCTGTGGCGATTATCGTTCGGCATCGTAGCCGCGCTCAACGCCAGCTCGCGGCAGCGCTAACTCCCGACTCTTGGTCATGCCAAACCTTCTTAAAGTAGTTCGGATTCGCCAAGGAACCCATCGCCTAACTTCACCTCGGGGACCCGCGACCCACGAGGTTTCCGGAACATCCGAGGCGACCACCACTTGGGCAGCAGCTCTCGCACTTCGCGACGCGAGTAGCGATCGTCGATCAGGTACACCACGCCGCGATCCTCGCGAGTACGAATGACACGCCCCGCAGCCTGAATCACCTTGTGCAATCCTGGATATAGATAAGTGTAGTCATAACCGGCGCCAAACAGCTCATCCAGCCGCAGCCGCATCTGCTCAGTAACATCGTTCAACTGCGGCAGGCCAAGAGTGGCGATAAAAGCTCCGATCATGCGCTCTCCCGGCAGATCGACACCTTCACCAAACGCGCCGCCGAGCACGGCAAGGCCAATGCACTGCCCACCTGGCACGAAGCCGTCGAGAAACACTTTGCGCTCGACTTCGGTCATCTGACGGTGCTGCAGGCGCAGGGGAATATGCGCAGCGACTCGGTCGAGTTGCTCGGCGATGCGTGCGAGATAGTCGAAGCTGCTGGCGAACACCAGATAATTACCGGGCGTGCGCTCGAATTGTTTCACCACCAGCTCGGCAATGGGCGCGATGGAATCGTCGCGATGCTGATAGCGGGTGGAAATGTGACGTACCAGCTGCACTTCCAGTTGGTCGGACGAGAACGGCGACTCCACATCCAGCCAACGCGTCGTGTCGGGCAGGCCTAGCAGGTCCAGATAGAACTTGCGCGGAGTCAACGTCGCCGAGAACAGAACAACGCTTTGCGAGTGAGCAAAGCGGAGCTTCAAAAACGGTGCGGGGACGATGTTTCTGATGGTGTAAGTCGCATAGTCCGGATGGGTCACATCGAACACCGAATGCTCGGCGAATTCCTCGGCCAGGCCGAGAAAGCTCAACGCGTCGAAGAACAACTCCTGAACCGGCTCCGGCATAAGTGTGGCCTGGTCGGCCAGCGCGCTTTGTTTGCTGACGTAATCGTCGAGTGCCTGCAACAAGGACTTAGGTGCGCGCTCGTACACTTGATACGGCGTCTGCTGCGCGTTGGAGATGCGCTGGAATTCTTTTCTAACGCGTTCGATAGGATTACGGAGCAGAGGCGGCGCGTCTTTCTTTGCCCGCCGCAGGCTCTCGGTCTCGATGGAAGCCGAATACATCCGTCGCGCGCGCTCGACCAGATTGTGAGCTTCATCGACCAGCACGCCGACACGCCATCCTTGTTCCTGCGCCAGCCCGTACAAAAACGCACTCTGATCGAAGTAATAGTTGTAGTCGCCGACGATCACATCGCTCCAGCGCGCCAGTTCCTGCGACAGGAAATAAGGACACACAGTGTGATTCATCGCGACTGCGCCGATCGCTTTTTGCGTCATCACGCCGCGTTCGAGTGCCTCGGCTCGCGCGGCTGGTAGTCGATTGTAGAATCCTTTGGCGAGCGGGCATGAGTCGCCGTGACACGCGTGGTCGGGATATCGGCAGACCTTTTCGCGTGCAGTGAGCTCCAGCACTCGCAGTTTCACCGTTGCTGTTAATGCGCCCAACGCATGCAGCGCCAACTCACGCCCCGTGGTCTTGGCCGCCAGATAAAAGATCCGATCGATCCGCTGCGCGCTCATCGCTTTGAGCATCGGAAACAAGGTGCCGATGGTTTTGCCGACGCCGGTCGGGGCCTGCGCGAGCAAATGTTCGCCATGAACGGCGGCGAGATAGACACTCTCGGCGAGCTGCCGCTGCGCCGGATAGAACTCGAACGGAAAACTCATGGCCTGCAGCGCCTGGTCGCGAGCGAGCTTGTGCGCCAGCTCGGATTGCGCCCAGGCTGAATACTGCTGGCAGTGTTCATCGAAGAACGCCTGCAGTTCTTCGGCCGAAAACGTTTCGGCCAGGATGGTTTCATGTTCGGTATCGACGTCGTAATACACCAGTGCTACACGCAGCTCGCGCAACTGGTGCTTACGACACAACATGGCGCCGTACATCTTGGCTTGCGCCCAATGCAATGCGCGGTGATTGGCCGGCATGCGGGCGAGGTCGCCGCGATAGGTTTTGCACTCGTCCACTCGACGAGCTTTATTGTCATAACCATCGGCACGACCGCGAACACGCAGCGATTCGTACGTGCCTTCGAGCGTCACTTCCGTTTCATAATCCCGGCCGCGTCGACCCGCGACGATCAGATGGCCGGCGATGCCTTCCCGTGCACTCGGTGCCGGCGTAAAGCGCAAATCCAGATCGCCGCGCTTGGCGGTGAATTGACATAGAACACGCACGGCCACGGACGTGCTCGTTTCTGGCGCATTGGATGAACAGGTCGACATGGGAGTTGAGGCGGGCTGTGGATACGTACAGTAGCATGTCGATTCCTGCTGCGTATATCGTTTCCAGCGTCGGCGGTCGCTGGCATCGATTAAGGCTATTGATTAAGGAAGGCCCTGTGTCCGAGATTCAGATTCGTCGCCTGCACGCTGTTGTCGAGGCGGAAATCGCCGGTTTGAGCGACGTGCTCATCGATTGCGTGACGGGCGGTGCCTCCGTCAGCTTCATGTGGCCGATGACACAGGAGAAGGCGCGAACGTTTTGGACCAAAGTCGCCGCTGGCGTTTCGCGAGGTGAGCGCATCCTGCTGGTCGCCGAAGACGCCGCTGGCAGCATCGTCGGCACGGTGCAAGTCGTGATCGACCTGCCGGAAAATCAGCCTCATCGCGGCGACGTTTCCAAGATGCTCGTGCATCGGCGTGCACGGTGTAAGGGAGTGGGAGCGGCGCTGCTCGTTGCCGCTGAAGCTGCGGCGTTGGAAGCAGGCAAGACGGTGTTGGTGCTCGACACGGCCAGCGATTCGGCTGAACGCCTGTACGCGCGCCAGGGCTGGCAGCTTTGTGGACAAATTCCGAAGTACGCACTGATGCCGGACGGCGCGTTCTGTGCGACCACCGTGTTCTACAAAATACTGTCTTGAGACAGCTCGCCGCTTTTTATGGGTCTGTCGGGAACCTTCCTAGGTCCCGGCTCGTTTAGCGCGACATCTAACTACAAGTCCGCGGTGGGATGCTGGTGCCGCGGCTCGCCAGCGGACCTATCGGCCACATGCGCAAACGTTTCGAGAAAGAGACGCACGACGGTTGGTACGTGTTCATCGCCGCGAGCATGCTCGCGATTTTCGCGATCGACCTGCAAACCAAGGTCGGCATCGCGACCTGGCTGTTCTACCTGGTCCCTCTCGGCGCCTGCGTATTCCTGGCGCGTCCCAATGCACCGTTGATCGTGGGGCTGTTGTCGACGCTGCTCATCGTCATCGATTACGTCGCCTCGCCGACCGGCGACATCCCGCAGCTTGCACAGATCTCGCTGGTCAATCGCGGCTTCGCGATGGTCGTGGTCTGGGCGTTCGCAATCCAGATTCGCATGTCGATCCTCACTCGCCAGGAATTACGTCGCCGCGACTGGATGCGGATGGCGCAAGCCAACCTGGCTGAACGAGTGCTCGGCGAGCATTCGGTCACCGAGATCGGCGAACGCATGATCGGGTTTATTGCCGATTATCTCGGAGCCGCGGTCGGTGCGATCTACGCGAGACTGGATGTCACCAGTGCGACGTGCATCGGCGGTTATGCCTTGCCGGCGGAACATCCGGCACGCGCGAGCATCGGGCCGAACGAAGGGTTGATCGGCCAGGCGATGCGCGATCGCAAGCCCATTCATCTCACCGATGTGCCGACCGGCGAGCTGGACGCGAGCGGCGCACTGGGCAAGATCAAACCAAGGGATTTGATCGTCACGCCACTGATCGCCGACGGCCAGGCGGTCGGTGCCATCGAGCTGGGGTTTCTGGAAGCGGTCGATTCGACCGAGATTGAGCTGTTGAGCTTGCTGAGCGAGCCGATGGGAATGGCCGTTCGCACGGCCCGCTTGCGCAGCGAACGCGAAGAACTGCTGGCAGCCACGCAGCGCCAGGCCGAGGAGCTGCAGACTCAGCAAGAGGAGCTGCGCGTCAGCAACGAGGAGTTGGAACAGCAAAGCAAGATGCTGAGCGAGAGCCAGGCACGCCTGGAGTCGCAACAGGCGGAGCTGGAGCAGTCCAACGTGCAGCTCGAAGAGCACATGCAAATGCTCTCCCAGCAAAACGACGACCTCGAAGAGGCACGACGGGAGCTGGTCACGAAAGCGTCCGAGCTGGAGCGCTCGAATCAGTTCAAGTCCGAGTTCCTTGCCAACATGTCGCACGAGCTGCGCACCCCGCTGAACAGCTCGCTGATCCTGGCGAAGCTGCTCGCCGACAACGCGCCGGGCAATCTCAACGACGAGCAGTTGAAATTCGCGCGCAATATCTATTCTGCCGGCAACGACCTGCTGGAACTCATCAACGACATCCTCGATCTGTCGAAGATCGAGGCGCGCCAGATCGATTTGAAGCGCGAGAACATCGAGTTGCAGGCGCTGCTCGACAACATGCTGCAAACGTTCCGTCACATGGCTGCCCAGAAGCACGTAACGCTCGAATTGCAGGTGGCGCCGGATTGCCCGAACGCGTTGCAGACGGATTCGCAACGGCTGCGGCAGATCCTTCGCAATCTGTTGTCGAACGCGCTGAAGTTCACCATGCGCGGTCACGTGCGGCTCAAAGTTTATATGCCACCCTCGGTGAACAAGATTGCGTTCGCGGTCGAAGACACGGGCATCGGGATCGCGAAGGACAAGCAACAGATTATTTTCGAGCCGTTCCGACAGGCCGACGGCACGACCAATCGCCGCTTTGGCGGCACGGGGTTGGGCTTGTCGATCTCGCGCGAGCTCGCTGCAATGCTCGGCGGTCGTATCGAATTGCACAGCGAGCCCGGCGTCGGCAGCACGTTTACGTTGGTTGTGCCGCAGACCTTAGTAGTCCCGGAGCGCAAGGAAGAACGGCCCGCCGCGCCAGTGCCGCCGCCCCTTCCCTATCGCACTCGACGTCGTTCGGATTCTCAGCCGGTGGTCGCCGCGCCTGCAACGGTTGTGTCTCATGACGCGCGTGTGTTGCTGATCGTCGAGGACGACCCCGCGTTTGCCGAGACGGTCGCTACACTCGCGACCGGTTTGCAGTTCGAATGTTTGATCGCGACGACGGCCGACCAGGGCGTCGAGCTGGCCTTGAAACATCAGCCGACCGCGATCGTGTTGGACATGCGCCTGCCGGATCACACCGGCCTGACCGTGCTCGATCGGCTCAAACATCATGCAACGACACGCCACATTCCCGTGCAGGTCGTCTCGGGCTTCGATTACACCCAGGTCGCTTTGGAAATGGGCGCGGCCAGCGTGCTCAAGAAGCCGGTGGAGCGGGATAAGCTGCTCGGCGCGCTCAAGAGCCTGGCTCACAAGGCCGACGACATCACGCGGGCGGTGTTGATCGTCGAGGACAATCCTATCCAGCGCGACAGCATCGAAAGCCTGTTGAAATCCGAGCAGGTGAAGACCGTCGCCGTCGATTCGGCTTCGGAGGCGCTGGCGAAGCTGCGCGGGACGACGTTCGATTGCATGGTGCTCGACCTGGCGTTGCCCGACGCTTCGGGGTACGAGCTGTTGGAAAAGATGGCGACCGACGAGGCGTACTCGTTCCCGCCTGTCATCGTCTACACCGGGCGCAGCTTATCCGCCGACGAGGAGCAGCAGCTGCTGCGTTACTCGAAGTCCATCATCATCAAGGGCACGCGTTCGCCGGAGCGGTTGCTGGACGAAGTCACATTGTTCCTGCATCGAGTGGAGGCGTCGCTGCCGGCCGAGCAGCAACGTATGTTACGAGTTGCCCGCAGTCGCGAGTCGGTGTTCGAGAAGCGGCGCATCCTGCTGGTCGAAGACGACGTGCGCAATGTATTCGCGATCACGCGAGTGCTCGAACCGCACGGCGCGGCGGTGGAGATTGCGCGTAACGGGCGAGAAGCGTTGTCTGTGCTCGAACGCAATCCCGATACCGACCTCGTGCTCATGGACATCATGATGCCCGAGATGGATGGATTCGACGCGATGCGCGCGATCCGAACGCAACGTCAATGGGCGAGCCTGCCGATCATCGCGCTCACCGCCAAGGCCATGCCGGACGATCGACGCAAATGTCTGGAGGCAGGCGCGAACGATTACATCACCAAGCCGGTCGACGTCGAGAAGCTGTTGTCGTTGTTGCGCATCTGGATGCCGCAACGACGCGGAGCGCCGCGTTGAGGCCCGAGGTCTCCGACGAGGATATTCGCTTATTGCTGGAGGCGATTTACCAGCGCTATCACTACGACTTTCGGCAATACGCGGTCGCATCGTTGCGTCGACGGCTGTTGCAGGCGATGAGTCATCTTCAAAGCGCCACGTTGCACGAGCTTCAGCAGAAGGTGCTGAGCGATACCACGGTGTTTCCGCGCCTGCTCGAATATCTGACCGTGCAGGTCAGCGATCTGTTTCGCGATCCGGAGTTTTACCTCGCCGTGCGCCGGCAGGTGATTCCTTTGCTCGCCACCTATCCGTCGATCAAGTTGTGGATCGCAGGCTGCAGCACCGGCGAGGAAGCATATTCGTTCGCCATTCTGCTCGCCGAAGCGGGGCTGCTCGACCGCACTCGAATCTATGCCACGGATATCAACGACGAGAGTCTGCGAAAAGCACAGAACGGCGTGTATTCGCTCGATCGCATGAAGCAGTTCACCCTGAACCATCGCGCCTCTGGCGCAGATGGCTCGCTGTCCGATTACTACCACGCGTCCCACGAGAGCGCTGTGATGGCGCCAAGCTTGAAACAGCACATCACGTTCGCCGATCACAGCCTGGCGACCGACAGTATTTTTTCCGAAGTGCAGCTGGTGTCGTGTCGTAACGTGCTCATCTATTTCGATCGCGAGTTGCAGGATCGTGCGCTGGGTCTGTTCAACGACGCATTGTGCCGCCGTGGATTTCTGTGTCTCGGCTCGAAGGAGTCGGTGCGATTCTCGGCGCACGCCGGGCGCTTCGAAGAATGCAGTGCCGAGCAGAAGATTTATCGGAGGGTCGACTGATGTCGGCGCCGCAAGCCGTGGTGATCGGCGGCTCGGCCGGATCTTTCGATATTCTGCGCATGATCCTTGGCGGGCTGCCACGATCGTTGTCTTGTCCGGTGATGATCGTCATTCATTTGCCGGCGCATTCCGCCGGACTGGCCGATGTGTTCGGTAACGAGACGGCGTTGACGGTCAAGCAGGCCGAGGACAAGGAGCCAATCGAGCCCGGCAAGATCTATATCGCGCCGCCGAGTTATCACTTGCTGGTCGAGTCGCACCGGGCGTTCGCGCTGTCGGCCGATCCGCCGGTGCATTTCTCGCGTCCGGCCATCGATGTGCTGTTTGAAGCGGCGCGCGATGTTTATGGCCCCGATCTCATCGGCGTTCTGTTGAGCGGCGCAAGTGAAGATGGCGCCGCCGGTCTGCACGAAATTCACCTGGCCGGGGGCACGACCATCGTGCAGGCGCCGTTCTCGGCGGAATCTCCCATCATGCCCACTGCGGCGTTGGCGTTATTCGAGCCCACTCATCTATGGACGCCCGAGGAAATCGTTGCGGGATTGAATCGACTGTTGAGCGGGAGCGGCGCATGACCGGGCGTTCGCGCATTCTCGTCGTCGACGACGTCGAAGAAAATCTGGTCGCGCTGGAAGCGCTGCTGCGGCGGGACGATGTGGACATCGTCACTGCGCGTTCGGGAACCGACGCACTGGAACTGATCCTGCAGCACGAGTTCGCGCTCGCGTTCATCGACGTGCAGATGCCGGAGATGGACGGCTTTGAGCTTGCGGAGTTGATGCGCGGGGCGGAGCGCTCCAAATACATTCCCATCATCTTCCTCACCGCCGGCACGCGCGAGATGCAACGCGTGTTCAGAGGTTATGAATCCGGCGCGGTGGACTTCTTGTTCAAGCCGGTGGATCCGCAGATTCTTCGTCACAAGACCGACACGTTCGTCGTGCTCGATCAGCAGCGCAAGAAACTCGCCGAGCAGTATCAGCAACTGCAGGAGAGCGAAGGGCTGCTGCGTGAGGCAGTCCAGGCACGCGAAGACGTACTGGCAGTCGTGTCGCACGACATTCGTAACTTCCTGCAAGCGATCAAGAGCGGCGTGCAGCTGCTCAACAAGTCGCCCGACAAGTTAGGCGCCGACGCCAAGGCGGCCATTCACAGCCGCATGTCCAGCACTGTGGACTTGATGGGACGTGTCATCGCCGATCTGCTGGACATGGCCAGCATTCGCAGCGGCAGCATCGAAGTGATGATGCGTCCCGAAGTGGCCGCGCAATTGATCAACGAAGCGGTTGCCGTGCACGAGCCGATGGCGCAGCAGAAGGGAATTCAGTTGCTCGCGTCCTGCGACATTCCCAATCAGGTTGTCTCGTGCGATCGGGAGCGCGTGTTGCAAGTGTTCTCGAACCTGCTTGGCAACGCCATCAAGTTCTGCCGGCGCGACGACCGGATCGATGTCACCGTGCGAAGGGTCGACAACTACGTGCAGGCATCCGTCGCGGACACCGGCCCGGGTATCGCGAGCGATGATCTGCCGATGGTGTTCGATGCTTATTGGTCCGGTGCCAAAGATCGGCGCACCGGCACCGGCCTCGGGTTGTACATCACCAAGCGCATCGTCGAAGCGCATGGCGGTCGCATCTGGATCGAGAGCGAGCAGGGCAAAGGCACGACGGTGCACTTTACGCTGCCCATTGCTTAAACCCGTTCAAACACCAGACCATCCGTGACGTACTGCGCGTAATGAAAGTCGCGGATGTTGCTGATGCGGCCGTCTACCCAATCCAGCAGCACGACGAAATCCACGCTGTCGGTTGCATTCGCGATATTGCTGACGAGCAGCGCCGGGCGACCTTCCGCGATTCCCGGTGTGAGCTTCCACTGGGGCCTTTGGCTGTAGCGCGTGAAGTAGACGGAAACGTCCTTGCGGCCCGCAAGACGCATGCGATTCGCAAGATCCAGCTTCACGTCTTCCGCGAGCAAATCACGAAGCGCGTCGAAGTCACGCGCATTGAAACGTTCCGCGTAGGAGCGCAGTCGGATCTGTTCCTCTGCGGGAAGCGCAGGTAACTTGGGTTCGGCACTTTCGGCGAGCGTCTGCAAACGTATGCGGCCGCGATGGAGTGCTGCTTTCACGGCGGGCAGCGTCGTGCCGAGAATCTCCACCGTCTCGGCCAGGGAATATTCCAAGACATCCAGCAACACCACGCTGGAGCGCTGAATCACCGGCAGTTGCATGAGCGTTGCGAGGCTCGCGCCAGCGGCAATCCATGCGGCCGCTTCATCGGCGTCGTCCGACACGTCCGACGATTCGGCATCGAGCGGCACTTCAGCTTGTCGCTTGCGACGGCGCAGCGTGTCCAGAGCGGTGTTGTGTGCGATGGTGAACAGCCATCGCTCGGCGTTATCGATTGTGCCTGCGGACGGCAGGGCCTCCGCCGCTTTCGTGAGCGCTTCCTGCACGACGTCTTCGCCGTCGAACACTGAGCCGGTCATGCGGGCGCAATAGCGATGCAACCTCGGCCGGAGGTCCGCCATCAGCTGGTTGAGTGCGTCTTGATTCACGGTGTCGCCTGCCCTTTCGAGGGTCGCAGTCTGCCCCATCAGCAGACGATCCGCGCACCCGAAAGGATGCGGCTGCTCGAAATTTATTCAGTGGCGAATCTTTCGGACCGGAGTCGTCGTCCTCTTGCATGTAAGGCACGCACTGGGCGGGCCTCGCGAGAAAGGATACGAATCATGCAGAGAGTGACCGTCGTTCGTTACACCACCAAGCCCGAGCGGACTGCCGAGAACGAGAAGTTGTCCCGAGCGGTGTTCGCGCAGCTGCGAGATGCACCGCCGGAAGGCGTGGCCTATGCGCTACTTCGCGACGGCAACGATTTCATTCACGTGTTCTTGAACCTGAAGGCCGATGACAGTGCGGCGGTGACGGGTTTGCCCACGTTCAAGGCATTCGAGGAAGGCATGAAGGAGCGTTCCGAGGCTGCGCCGAATGTAACGCGGCTCGCCGCGACGTTGGTGGATAGTTACGGCTTTCGTTGATGGAGGACGGCGGCGCTGTGTTTGCAGCAGCGCCGCCGTGCCGACTACCAGTTGAACAACGTACCGTCTTCGAGGCGATTGACCGGCAGGTACGCTGGCTTGTACGGATACTTCGCCGCGAGCTGCTCGTCGATATCGACGCCGTGTCCCGGCGCTTCGCCCGGATGCAACATGCCGTTGGCAAATGTATATGCGTGCGGGAACACTGCGTCGGTTTCGGCGGTGTGGCGCATGTATTCCTGGATGCCGAAGTTCGGTACCCACAGATCGAAATGCAGGGCGGCGCCCATGCAGATCGGCGACAGATCGGTCGCGCCGTGGAAGCCGGTGCGAACATTGTTGATCTCGGCCAGGTGAGCGATACGGCGCACGTGGCTGATGCCGCCGGAATGCACGATCGTCGCACGGATGTAATCGATCAGTTGTTCCTGTATCAGCGTCTTCGCATCCCACACGGTGTTGAACACTTCGCCGACGGCGAGCGGCGTGGTCGTGTGTTGGCGAATCAGCCGGAAGCCTTCCTGATTTTCCGCCGGCGTGGCGTCTTCCAGCCAGAACGGACGGTATGGTTCGAGGTCCTTGCCCAGGCGGCCTGCCTCAATCGGAGTCAGGCGGTGATGCACGTCGTGGAGCAGGTGCACGTCCCAGCCCAATGTTTCGCGCGCCGCTTCGAACAGCTTCGGCACGGTGGGCAGATATTTGATCGTCGACCAGGCGTTTTCGGTCGGCAGCGATGCGTCGGCGGGCTCGTAGTAGAGCTTGTCCTTGGACACGCCATAGGTGGAGGCGAGGCCGGGTACGCCGCTCTGCAAGCGGATCGCGTGGTAGCCCATGTCTTTGTACTTCTTCGCCTGCGCGATGGTGTCGTCGAGCGTGTTGCCGTTGGCATGACCGTACACCATGACGCCGGTGCGGCTCGCGCCACCCAGCAGCTCGTACAACGGCATGTTGGCGTTCTTGGCTTTGATGTCCCACAGTGCGACGTCGACGGCGGCGATGGCGCTCATCGTGACGGGGCCACGACGCCAGTAAGCGCCGCGATAGAGGTACTGCCAGATGTCTTCGATCTGGCGCGCATCGCGACCGATCAGGCAGGGGATGACGTGATCCGTTAAATAACTGGCGACGGCCAGCTCGCGGCCGTTGAGCGTGGCGTCGCCGATGCCGTAGACGCCGCTCTTGGTGGTGATTTTGAGTGTGACGAAGTTACGGCCCGGGCAGGTCACGATGACGCGGGCGTCGACGATTTGGTGCATAGGAACGGAATGATGATCTAAAACAGTTGGCTATGCCACTTTGGCCTGACCAATTGACGATGTCAATCGGTGGACAGCCTGAGTTGCGCAAGGGCGGCTACGGTTAGTGTTGCGATTCGCTCGTCGGGGCACTGCCACCGGGGGGAGGTGTCCCTTTCCGGGACCGCGCACAAGCACGTCCTGTGGCGCTGCTGTAAAAAACATCCTGTTTTTCAAGCTCCCGGAAAGAGACACCTCCCCCGGTGGCAGTGCTTTTGTGAGTGCGGCGTTATCGCGCTCGGTGAGGATTGGCTCAATCAGGGCGATTACTTGTCCGATGCGTAGCGTTTGCGTTGTTCGGCGATCTGCTGGCGGGCTTTTTCCAGCTCCTGTACTTCGGTGGCTTTCAGCAGGGCGTCGATGACGCGTGTTAAGTGCTCGCGCATGGCGGCTCTTGCGGCATCGGCGTTGCGCTGTTTGAGCGCTTTCAGGATTGCGGTGTGTTCGTCGATGCGGGGTTTGATGCCGCTGGCGCGTACCTTGATGCTCAAGGAGCGATTTTGTGGAGAGCGGGCGCGTGCATCCCACAACATTTTCACCGCTGCGATCATGCCGCTGTTTTGGGTCGCGTCGGCAATGATTTCGTGAAAGCGCCGGTCGGCGTCTTCGCTCAGCACCACATCGTGTTCGTTCTCGGTGCGCATTTCCGACAGCAGCTCGTTGAGCACTTCCAGTTGCGCGTCGTTGATGCGGGTCGCGGCGAGCGCGGCGACTTCGCCTTCGATCGAGCGTCGGGCTTCGAGCAATTCGAATGGGCCGATGTCGGTGGCGCCGGCCTTGCCGCCAGGCGGTTCCTTGTTCGTGACGTACACGCCCGAACCGACGCGCACTTCGACGAGCCGGTCCAGCTCCAGGGCGATGATGGCTTCGCGGATGGTGGGGCGGGAGACCTCGAAGGCCTGGGCCAGCTCGCGCTCCGAGGGCAGGCGCTGACCGATCTTGTATTCGCCGCGGGCGATGCTGCTGGCCAGCTTCTGCGCGATGCGCTCGTACAGTCGCTGTAATTCGGCCATTGCGGCGTACCGTGTATGCAAGTGGAGGTGGCCCGATTATTCCTGGCTTGACCAATTCTCACAATACGAGTCTGGGCCTGTCAGAAAGTCTGGGCGACGGGCACAATAATCGGTCAAACCTGCGGCTTGAAATTGGTCAGGCCGGTTGGTACCTTCGGCGCCGGAATGGGGGATGAGCTTAGATGTCACACACCGACTTGGATCGTCGTACGTTTTTCGGACTGGCCGGCGGCCTGGCGCTGGCGACGGCTGCGGTGGGCGAAGCGCAGGCGGCAGCGGTGCCGAAGCCCTCCGATAAGCCGACCAAGTTGTATCCGCATGCCAGCGAGACTCGCGCGACTCGCGATCTGTCCGGCGTCTGGAAGTTTCGCGCCGATCCCGATCAAGTCGGCGAGCGCGAGGGCTGGTTCAAGGGTCTCGAACAAACGCGGCTGATTCCGGTGCCCTGCAGCTGGAACGAAATCTTCGACGACCTGCGCAATTACACCGGCGCCGCCTGGTATCAATGCGACTTCGATGTCGAGTCCGCCTGGAACGGCCGGCGCATTCATTTGCGCTTCGGCTCCGTCGCCTACCGCGCGAAGGTTTGGTTGAACGGCGCATTGATTGGTGAGCACGTCGGTGCGCATCTGCCGTTTGTGTTCGATGTGAGCGCACAGGTTAAACCCGGCGCAACGAACACGCTGGTCGTATTCGTCGAGAACGAGCTGCGACTCGATCGCGTGCCCGCCGTGCCGGACAAGTCGCGCGTGAGCATGCACACGCATCACTATCCGCAGACGACGTACGACTTCTTTCCATACTCCGGTATTCATCGGCCGGTGTTGTTGTTCACCACCCCGGGGGTGCACATCCATGATCTCACTGTGCGAACGACTATTGCAGGACGCGGCGGCAAAGTCGCGATCGATCTCACGACCTCGACGGGATGGAGCGGTAAGGCTCGCGCACAGATTGCAGGCGCGGGCGAGCCGGTCCAAATGCAGGTCGACGCGGGTCGTGCTTCACTGAGCATCGACGTTCCGGATGCGCGCCTGTGGTCGACGGAAGATCCGCATTTGTATCGATTGTCGGTGACGCTCGACGACGGCGGCGTGCAGGACGTTTATCACCTGAAGATCGGCATTCGCGAAATCAAGGTCGAGGGCGAGCAGCTGTTGTTGAACGGGAAACCGGTGTTCCTGCGCGGCTTCGGCAAACACGAGGATTTCGCGCTCAACGGTCGCGGCCTGAATGTTCCCTCCATTGTTCGCGACTTCGAGTTGTTGAAGTGGCTCGGCGCGAACAGCTTCCGCACTTCGCACTATCCGTACAGCGACGAGGCGATGCAGCTCGCCGACGAATACGGGCTGCTGGTCATCGACGAAACACCGGCGGTGAGTTTGGTGTTCATGGATGGGCCGGAGATCCAGGAGGCGCGTGCCAGGCAACTCAAGCAATACATCGCCGAGCTGGTCGAGCGCGACAAGAATCATCCGTGCGTGATCATGTGGTCGGTGGCGAACGAGCCGCTCACCAAGCCGTTCCATACCACCAATCCGGAACCGCCCGAGTCGGTCGGTCGCGGTACGGCGTTCTTCAAGCCGATGTTCGAGTTGTTCCGTCAGCTCGATCGCACACGCCCGGTCACGATGGTGAGCTTGCAGGGCGGCCCGATGGATTGGCAGGCGTTCGGCGACGTGATCTGCACCAACTCGTACAACGGCTGGTATGCGATTTCCGGCCGCTTGGACGACGCCGCCAAGGCGGTCGAGGAGGAGGCGCTGAAGTTACATGCGCGCCATCCCGGCAAGCCGGTGATGTTCACGGAGTTCGGTGCCGATGCCATCGCCGGCACGCACTCGCAGCCGCCTGCGATGTGGACCGAGGAATATCAGGCGGACATGATCGAGATGTATATCCGCACGCTGGAAAAGCTGCCGTTCATTGCCGGCACGCATCCCTGGGCGTTTGCCGATTTTCGCACCTCGCAGAGCATTCATCGCATGGCCGCCATGAACTTCAAAGGCGTGTTCACGCGCGATCGGCTGCCCAAGCTGGGGGCGCACCGCCTGAAGGAGCTGTGGAAAGCGCCGAAGTAGGCGCTGGGGTATGCTAAGGGCTCGTTCTGGGCCGTTGGACCTGCTCGTCGATGCAAAGCTTAGGGATTCTGGAGACCGGCGCGCCGCCGGGCGACTTGAAGCCGCGTTTCGGCTCGTACGGCGACATGTTTCGGCGACTGCTCGGGCCGGACTACCAATACGCGTACTACGACGTGCGCAACGGGCAGTTCCCCGCCGGGGCAAACGGCCACGATGTGTATCTGATCACCGGATCGGCCTCAGGGGTTTACGACGGCGATCCGTGGATCGAGCAGCTGAAGTCCTTCATCCAGGGCATTTCAGGGCACACGCCGCTGGTCGGTATTTGTTTCGGCCATCAGGTGATGGCCGAAGCGTACGGTGGCAAAGTGATCAAGTCGCCGAAGGGCTGGGGCGCCGGGCTGCATAGTTACGAGATCACGCGCCGTGCGGACTGGATGAAGACCGACGACGTGCCGTTACTCAGCATTCCGGTCTCGCATCAGGATCAGATCGTCGACCTGCCTACGGATGCGACCGTGCTCGCGAGCAGCGCGTTCACACCGTACGCAGTGCTGGAATATCCGCGACGGCGAGCGATTTCGTTTCAAGGCCATCCCGAGTTCTCGCCCGAATATGCAACGGCGTTGATCGACCTGCGTCGTGGCACGAGATATCAGCAGGACTTTGCCGATGCCGCGGTGGAGGCGCTGAAGAAGCCGAACGATGCCGGGCGGGTGGCGGGCTGGCTGCGTAACTTTATTGCCGAAGGTAAGTAAAGGTACGCAGCGCCGGGGTTAAATTTCCCGCCGCCTTGCCGTTCTATTACGTGAAGGGCAAGCGATCTCATTTGCGCGGCGGGCAGGCGTGACAACCCAAACCAAACGCAGCTTCATGACGGCCATGGAAAAAAACCATGGTCGCCAGCTGCGTCGTTTCCTTTCGGCGCGCGTGCGCGGCACCCGGGCCGACATTCCGGATCTGTTGCAGGAGATCTTCCTGCGCCTGTTGCGCATCAAGGATCACGAGGCGATTCGCAATCCTCAGGCCTACCTGTACACGGTCGCGAATCACGTCCTGCATCAATACGCCTTGCAGCGGGCGACGCGGCCCGAGGCGACCAATCCGCTCGATCTGGTCTCGTCCCTGCAATCGGAAGTGGTTGCCGATCCAGCCGAGGAGCTGGAGGCCGAGCAGCGCTTGCAAGCGGTGACCGATGCGTTGATGAAGCTTTCGCCCCGGGTCTACGCCACCCTGGTTATGTATCGTTGCGAAGGCATGACCTTAATGGAGATCGGCGAGCGACTGGGAGTGTCGCACGTGATGGCGCGTAAATATCTGGTGCGGGCGATCGCCTTTTGCGACCAGCGTCTGGAAGAGATGGAGTAGGTTCTTGAACAGCAGCTTCGACCGTCTCAACGCGCAGATTCGCGAGGAAGCCAGCGAGTGGCTGGTCTGCTTCAGTGAAGGGGAAGTCGATGCAAATGCGCGTGCCGCGTTCGTTCGCTGGTTGCGCACGTCGCCGGAGCATGTTTGGGCGTACTTGCGTGTCTCGGCTTTCTGGCACGACGCAGAGCTGATCGACAAAGCGAAGCGCGGTGACATAGATGAACTGGTCGCGCGCGCGCTGGGCGAAAGCAACGTGGTGTCGTTGCGGGATGCCGGTCGTGCCCCCACGCCGACGGTTCAGGAGGAACGCGCCAAATCTTCCGTCCGGCCTTGGGCAATCGCGGCGGCACTGGTGCTCGTGTGTGTCGGAGCGTTATTCGGAGTACTGCAATTCCGCGGCGGGGACAGCTACGCGACGGGGATCGGCGAGTTGCGCACGATCACTTTGGCCGACGGTTCCAAAGTCGAGCTCAACGCGTGCTCCAGAATCGAGGTCAGGTTCGGCGACTCGCAGCGTTATATCGAGCTGGTGGAGGGCCAGGCGCGGTTCAGCGTTCAGAAGGACGCCGCGCGCCCATTCATCGTTCGTAGCGGCAGTACCGACGTCAAGGCTGTAGGCACGCAGTTCGATGTGAATCGCAAGTCGAGCGGAACCGTCGTGACGGTCTTCGAAGGGCGGGTGGCGATCTCGCAGCCCGCAACCGAACGTGCCACGGGAATCTCCGCGGCAGGAGAAGCGCCTCGTGTATTGGTGAGTCCGGGAGAGCAGGTCACCGCGACCGCGCGCACCATTACTCCGGTAAAGAAAACAAATCTGGCAGCGGCGACCGCCTGGACCGAAGGCCTGCTCATGTTCGACTCCGCGACGCTGAGCGAGGTCGTGCAAGAGTTCAATCGGCACAATCTCAAACCCATGGTGATTGTCGACGAGCGGCTGCGGGACTTGCGCATCAGCGGAGTGTTTCCCGCCAGCGGCGCAGAGCGCTTGACCGGCTTCCTCCATGAGCGCTTTGGCATCAGCGTTCAGGAACGCGACGATGCGATCCGTTTGTCCAGTCAACTGCACAGGACGCTGGACGCCGCTTGATTTTTCTCCGCCGGAACGTTCCTATCTCGCATCGACCGTCGCAGAATAGCCGACGGACATAAGCAAGGATGCGTAGCCGGGGGGATTCATGCACAAGGTTGCGTATGCAGCGGTTGTGTGTCTGACGGTTATGAGCGGGACCGGTGCGAATGCAGATGCATCCACGCGCAAATCCACTCACATTCCCGCGCAGAAACTCGCGTCGGCGCTACGAGCGCTGGCTCACGAGCGGCAGTTCTATGTGCTGTTCGCCGCGCAGGACATCGCTGGGCTGCAGACCCAGGCAGTGACGGGCGAGCTCACCTCGCAGGAAGCGCTGGAGCAGTTGCTGAACGGCACCGGCCTCACTTACCGGTTCGTCGACGACAAGACCGTCAACATCCTGCCGATTCGTGCCGAAACTCCGTTGCAGAAGGAAAGCGCGCCGCCGCCTCAAGATTTGACGGCGATCACGCAGCTGCTGCCTATTCGTGAGGCAACGCCCGAGCCGTCGGAGGAAGAGCTGGTCACGATCACCGTCGTCGGTTCCCGAGGCTTGCCGCGAACCGACGTCGAACGGCCGGTGCCCGTCGATATCGTCATGGGACGCGAGCTGCTGACGACGGGCCAGACGGATCTGGGCCAGCAGGTTCAATTCAATTCACCGTCGTTCAACTCGGCGAAGTACGGCATCAACGGCACGACCAACTACGCCGATCCGGTCTCGTTGCGCGGGCTCGCGCCGGATCAAGTGCTCGTGCTGGTGAACGGCAAGCGTCGTCATCAGTTCTCGGCGTTGAACCTCAACGTCGCGCCGGGCTCGGGTACCGTCGTGACGGATCTCAACAGCATTCCTTCCGCTGCGATCAAGCGCATCGAAGTGTTGCGCGATGGCGCAGCGGCGCAGTACGGCTCGGACGCCATCGCCGGCATCATCAATCTGGTGCTCGACGACGATAGCGATGGCGGCGTCGTGACCGCCACCGGCGGTACTCACAAAGGTGGAGACGGCGGCACCTTCAAAGCTTCGCTCAACCAGGGCTTGTCGCTGGGATCCGAAGGCGGATTCGTCAATGTCACGCTCGAAGCATTCGATTTCGAGGGCACGAATCGCTCCGATCCCTACGACGGTCCCATCTATCCGGCGACTCCCGCCGACTATGCGCAAACCGGACCGACGCCGGCGTTTCCTTATCCAACGGCCAATCCGCGCCGGGATCGTGGCGTTTATCCGCAAGGCGCGTTCGTGATCGGCAACTACGGTAGCAACGAAAACCGCACGTATCAGGCATTCGTCAATTCCGAGCTGCCGGTGTCGTTGGCGACGAGCCTATATGGCTTCGGCGGTTACTCGCGCCGACAGATCCAGGCGTTCGGTTTCTTTCGCGCGCCGGCGAGCGCCGCCAACTCGGTGCTCGGCATTTTTCCGGACGGTTTCGTGCCGGTGCTGCCCGGCGAGTCGACCGATTATTCCGCGACGGTCGGTGCCAAGGGCAGGATGTTCGAGGACTGGAACTACGATGTGTCCGGCGGCTTCGGCGAGAACTATCTGGATTTGTCGGCTTACAACACCGTCAATCCCTCGCTGGGGAATGCTTCGCCGACTTCGTTTTATATCGGTCGCACCACTTCGAACCAGGCGATCGGCGAGATCAATCTGTCGCGCTTGTTCGGGCAGGTCGGGCCGTTGCAGGAAGTCAGTCTGGCGTTGGGCACACAAATCCGTCGCGACGATTTCTCCGCTCGACGCGGCAGTCTCGAATCGTATCAAGTAGGTCCGCTGGCATTCGGCGGCAGAGCGGTCGGTGCGAGCGGGCGGCCCGGCATCGCGCCTGAAGACGAGATCGATATTTCACGAACCAACGTCGGTGCCTATGTGGACGTGGAAAGTGATATCAGCGACTCGCTGCTGGTGGCGACAGCGTTGCGCTTCGAGAACTACAGCGACTTCGGCAGCAACCTGTCGGGCAAGCTGGCCGCACGTTATAAGTTGACCGATGCGTTCTCGGTGCGCGGTTCCTACAACCGCGGCTTCAGGGCACCTTCGCTCGCGCAGATGGGCAGTCGCGTCAACACCTCGACCGTGCAGAACGGCGAGATCATCATCACCAAACAAGTTTCCAGCGACGACCCACGCCTGGCACAGCTCGGGGTCGCCGATCCCGACGCCGAGATCTCGGATAACTACAACCTGGGGTTAACCGCCGAATTCGGCGATGTGTTGAACGGCGAGATTGCGTTGACGCTCGATACGTTTCAGATCGACATCCAGGACCGGATTGCCGTCACGGACCGGATTCTCTCCAGCGCGTTTCCTGCAGTCGCCGCGCTGTTTCCGCAAACGGCGGAGATTCGTTTCTTCACCAACCAGATCGATACGCGCACCCGTGGCGTAGATCTGGTGACGACTTACAGCGGCCGGTTCGCTAATGACGTGTCGCTCGACTTGAGTCTCGCCGGCAGCTACAACCGGACCGATGTGCTGCGCCAACGTGCGACGCCGACGCAGATCCTCGCCGGAGCATCGGTCGCCAATCAGAACTTTATGCTGGTCGATCAGACGGCGATCGAGCTGATCGAAGTGGCCACGCCGCGCGCGAAGATCCTCCTGAATTCGAGACTGAAGTGGAGTGCATGGACTGTCAGCGCGCGTGCCACTTATTTCGGCAGCGTGCAAGCGTTCAGCACCGGTCTCTCCGGGCTCGACCCGAACGTCGACTGCGATGCCCGAAATCGTTGCGTGCAAACATTCGACGGGCACACGCTGGTCGACCTGAGTTTGACGTATGCAGTGCTGGACGATCTGACGCTGACCGTCGGCTCGAACAACGTCTTCGACACGTATCCGGACAAGTGGAACAACTTTCAGGACGGTTTCGCGGGCCAGGCCAGCAACTACACCAACGGCCAGATTCCGTACTCGCGCAATTCGAATCAGTTCGGATTCAATGGCGCCTATTATTATCTGACTGCGTCCTGGACGTTCTGACCCGCTGGCCAGGCTATTGTGACTTTCAATCCAGCCAACTCCGATCGCACCAACGTCATCTGACCGCGCGTTGCATCCACGAGGTCGTTGGCGATGGCCAATCCAAGTCCGTGGCCCGAGCCTGCTTCATCGAGGCGGGCGCCTCGGGCTAGCGCGTGGGAGACTTTCTCGGAGTCGATGCCGGGGCCGTCGTCTTCGATAATCAAACATCCGGCGCCAGTCGCTTCGCCGGTGATGCGGACACGGCGGCGGGCATAGCGCGCGGCGTTCTCGATCAGGGCGCCGGCGATTTCTAACAAATCCTCCGTGGCAACAGGCACACGAAGCTGGTCAGGAACATTGACCTCGAACACCAGCTTCGCCCCGAACTCGGTCTTCTCGACCACACCGACCAATGATTCGAGCAACGGCAACGCGACGGTCGTGTCGCCACTCGGTGCGGCACGGATAGCAGCGGCACGACTGCGGGCGAGCTCACCTTCGATGGCCGAGGTGGCGGCGGCGATTGCGTGATCGAGTCCGTCGGCTGCTTCGGTCGCACCAGCTTCGCGAGCCCGACGACTCTGCGCAGACAATGCGGCGAGCGGTGTTTTCAAACCGTGCGCCAGATCAGCCGCGCGCCGCCGGGCACGGCCGAGGTCACGTTCGCGAGCTTCAGCGAGTTCGTTGATCGCATTTGTCAGCGGCTCGATCTCTGCGACGTGCGCGGCGGCGATGCGCTCACGAGGATTGCGTTTCAACAGGTCCACTTCGTTGCGCACGTGGCGCAAAGGTCGCAAGCCAAGCTCTACTTGCACCCAAGCCGCGATCGAAAGGATCAACCAAAGCATCGCCAGGAACGCAGCCAGTTCCTCGCCGAATTCCTCACGCGCTTCATGCAGCGATTTCTGCTCATGCGCGAGCTGCACGAGAACGTCGGATCCGGCACGCTCCGGGCGAATCAGGCGAGCTACGAGCACGACGCGCTGCTCGAACGGACCGTTGACAATGCTGTGATACCAGTCGAGCGAGCTGACTTCTTTCGGGTCGGGCAAGCGCTGATCCCACAGCGAACGCGAGCTTAGCGAGCCTTTCTGCGTCGACACCTGCCAGTACAAACCGCTCGCCGGCTCGAAGAAACGGGCATCGCCAGGCTCGCGCTCCAGCGCCGGTGCGCCGTTGGCTGCGATGGATAAGGCAGCAGCCAGCTGCAAGCCATCGCGAACCAGGTCGGCTTCGATGCGCCGCTCGACATGACGTTCGAACAGCAACGTCATTGCCACCCACGCGGCGGCCAATGCCAGGAAGATTGCAATTGCAGCGCCGAGCAGCAGCCGAACGCGCAGAGAACGGGGCATCACACCTGATGTCCACCCGCGAGCAGATAGCCGAAGCCGCGCCGGGTCTCGATCACCTGCGGGCTCATCTTGCGACGTAAACGCACGACCAGTGCTTCGATGGCGTTCGAATCACCAGGTTCGTCGGCACCGTACAAATGTTCCGCCAACTCGCCGGCGGATACCGCACGACCGGATTGATGCGCCAGATAATCGAGGAAACGAAATTCGAGTTGTGACAATCGGATCGGTCGCCCCGAGTAAGTGGCGGACATGCGATGCGTGTCGAGCAGCAGATCGCCGACTTCGATGGTCGATGAGGCGCGACCCGCTGCCCGGCGAACCAGCCCGCGAACTCTCGCGATCAATTCGCCCATTTCGAACGGTTTGCCGAGATAGTCGTCGGCGCCAGCTTCGATGCCCGCGACTTTTTCGGTCCAGTCGTTGCGAGCGGACAGGATCAGCACCGGAAATGTTCGCTGCCCGTCGCGCCAGCGTTTGAGCACCGACAGTCCATCGATGCGCGGCAAGCCCAGATCCAGCACGGCGACGTCGTAATCTTCGACGCTGCCTTTATACCAGGCGTCTTCGCCTTCGCCTGCGACGTCCACAACGAAGCCCGCGCCGCCCAAGGCTTGCGCGAGGTCCTTTGCGACAGCGGTTTCGTCTTCTATCACCAGAGCGCGCACTCAGTCGTCCTCGATCTTCAACACCGCGCCGGTGCGGGCGTCGATTTTAACTTCACGGACGCGGCCGGTGCTCGTGAGTATTTTTATCTCGTAGAGCAACGTCTCACGCTCGTCTTCCAGTTCCACTTCGATCACATCGCCCGGCACTTCCTTGTTGGCGATGGCGAGAATTTTCATCAGCGGCAGCACTTCGCCGCGCTGCAGGGCTTCGCGCACCGCTGTGTGGTCGTTCGGCTTGCGGTGTTTTTTTTCGTCTGCCCACCCCACCGACACGCTCAAACTGAGCGCACCGATCAGCAGGGAAGCAATGGCAAAACGGCTCAAATTCATGGCGCTACTGTGACCGTGACAACCTGACACGAAGCTGACGCCGCGCGGCGGCCTGGCGTCAGCGTCCGGCTCGTAAATTAGGCCTCGTCAATTCGCAAGACAATGTTACACAGGAGAAATGACATGGCCATGTACACCCGAAAAGCCGCAGGCCTGCTGGCGGCGGTGCTCGTAGTAGGCGGCTCGGGCGCCGCTGTTTGGGGGCAAAGTGCTTCGGTCGAACAGTCGACCAAGATTGCTGTTCCGGCCAATGTGCTGAGCGTCGGCGACATCGAAAGTCGTCTCACCGCGCAGGGGATCAAGGTGAAGGAGATCGAAGTGCGCGATCTGCTGGCCGAGGTCGAAGGCTACGATGCGCAGGGTCGCGAGGTGGAGTTGGTGCTCGACCGACGCAGCGGTGAGCTGCTGTCCCACAAGTACGATGACTAAGTAACAGCGAGAGGGGCGTGGATGCGCCCCTCTCTATGGAACATTACTTTTCGGCAGCCGTCGGCTTGAGTGTCTGCACGACCGTGAGTGCCGCCATATTCACGAGACGACGGACCGTGACTGCAGGCGTAAGGATATTCACCGGAGCCGCGCAGCCCAACAGCATCGGACCGATAGCAACGTTTTGCCCGGCCGCGGTTTTCAGCAAGTTATAAGAAATATTCGCGGCATCCAGGTTCGGCAACACCAGCAGGTTGGCCGAGCCGGTCAACGTCGTTTCTGGCAACGCGCTCTTGCGAGTCGCTTCATCCAGCGCCGAGTCGCCGTGCATCTCGCCGTCGATTTCGAGCTGAGGCGCGCGAGCACGGACGAGCTCCAATACGCGACGCATCTTCTGCGCCGACGGCGCATCGCTGCTGCCGAAATTGGAATGAGAAATCAGCGCGACCTTCGGCTCGATGCCGAAGCTGCGCACACCTTCGGCCGCCATCACGGTGATCTCCGCGAGCTGCTCGGCAGTCGGATCCAGATTCACGTGAGTGTCGACGAGGAACAACTGCCGGCCGGGCAACACGAGCGCACTCATCGTTGCGTACACGCTCGCGCCCGGCGCATGGCCGAGCACTCGATCGATATAACGCAGGTGACGCACCACGCTGCTGCTCGTGCCGCAGATCAGGCCGTCGCCTTCGCCCTTCTTGAGCAGCATGGACGCGATCAAGGTCGAGCGGCGGCGCATCTCCAATTTGGCGTATTGCGCGGTGACTCCCTGGCGTCCCATCAAGCGCCGATAGTCTTCCCAGTACTCGCGATAACGCGGATCGTTTTCCGGGTCGATGTTGACGAAGTGCTCATCGCGTTTCAGGCGCAACCCATATTTCTTGATGCGCATGTCGATCACACCACGACGGCCGATCAGCACCGGACGTGCAAGCTTTTCGTCGACCAGAATCTGCGCCGCGCGCAACACGCGTTCTTCTTCACCTTCGGCAAAGATGATGCGCGAACGTTCGGGAGGCACTCGACGGGCCGCGGCGAACACCGGCTGCATGAACGTGCCGCTGTGATAAACGAACTGCTGCAGCTTCTGCTCGTACGCGTCGAAATCTTGAATCGGACGCGTGGCGACGCCGCTCTCGATGGCAGCCTTGGCAACGGCCGGCGCGATCTTCACGATCAGTCGCGGATCGAACGGCTTCGGAATGATGTACTGCGGACCGAAGGTGAGATTCTCGGTGCTGTACGCGCTCGCGACGATGTCGTTTTGTTCCTGGCGCGCCAGGTTGGCAATCGCATGCACGGCGGCGATTTCCATCGCGCGAGTGATCGTCGTTGCGCCGACGTCGAGCGCGCCCCGGAAAATATAGGGGAAGCACAGGACGTTGTTGACTTGGTTCGGATAGTCGGTGCGGCCCGTCGCCATCACCGCATCGCTGCGAACAGCCGCGACTTCTTCGGGCAGGATTTCCGGCGTCGGATTCGCAAGCGCAAGGATCAACGGACGCGGTTTCATGGTCGCAACCATCGGCGGCTTCAACACACCGCCCGCCGACAAGCCGAGGAAGATGTCGGCGTCGACGATGACTTCCGCGAGCGTGCGCATGTTGGTCGGCTGCGCGAAACGTTCCTTTTCAGGATCCATCAATTCTTTGCGGCCGGTGTAAACGACGCCTTCCAGATCCGTCAGCCACACGTTCTCTCGCGGCAGTCCGATATCGACGAGCAGATCGACGCATGCAAGTGCCGCCGCGCCGGCGCCGCTCACTGCGAGCTTCACAGATTTGATGTCTTTTCCGACGACCTGCAAGCCGTTCATCACCGCCGCCGAGACGATGATGGCGGTGCCATGCTGATCGTCATGGAACACCGGAATCTTCATGCGATCGCGCAGCTGGCGCTCGATCACGAAACACTCGGGCGCTTTGATGTCTTCCAGATTGATGCCGCCGAACGTCGGCTCCAGGGCGGCGATCACGTCGATCAGGCGATCCGGGTCCTTCACGTCCAGCTCGATGTCGAACACGTCGATGCCCGCGAACTTCTTGAACAGCACCGCCTTGCCTTCCATCACCGGCTTGGCCGCCAGCGGCCCGATCGCGCCGAGTCCCAGCACCGCCGTTCCATTGGTGATCACCGCAACCAGGTTGCCCCGCGCGGTGTAGCGAAATGCGTCGAGCGGATCAGCGGCGATTGCCTCGCACGCGGCGGCGACGCCAGGCGAGTAGGCCAGGGCCAGATCGCGCTGATTGGTCAGCTGCTTGGTGGCCGTGATGGCCAGTTTTCCAGGCGTAGGCCGTTCGTGATAGTCCAGCGCGGCCTGGCGCAGATTGTCGCGGGCGTTCGCCGACAGGGAGCTGTCTTGACTCATTACGGTCCAGAATCGATGGTCCTACGGGGTCGCCAACTCTATCGATTCATCGAATCCGCAGCCACATTAAGTGGCTACCCACCCGCCGCGATTTACGAAGCCAGCCTTCGGCTGGTCCCAACGCAAGGCGAGACAGACGCGGAAATAGCCTTAACGCAAGCTGAGGCCGAGGCGGAGATGCCTCAATGCAAGCTGACCCGTAGGCGGAGGATGGTGGGTCCTCTGTTCATCCGGCAGCATGAAAAACAGGGAGTTTTTCAGTGCAGCGCTCCAGGGACGGACGGAATACGGTCCACGCGTCTGCGTGGACAAGGCCCGTGCGCGGTGCCGGAGGAACAGAGGACCCACCAGCCTCCGCCAGCCACCCATGCCCTCTTAGAACGACTTCCCATCCACCGGAGTACGCTTGATAGAAGCCAAGTCGAAATCTTCCAGGCACCGCACGTTAATAGCCGCCGTCGGCCCAGTCTTAGGGTTGCTGCCAAACCCAAACGGCGCACACCCACACCGCTTGCAGAAGCGATGTTCAATAACGTGCCGGTTGAACATATAGGTGCCCAGCTTGCCGTCTTCCGTCTTGAGCTTGAACCGCTCCCGCGGCACGAATGTGAGCAAGTAGCCTTTACGGCTGCAATGCGAGCAATTGCACTCGATGACTTCCTTGAAGTCCCCTTCGAACTCGAATGCCACGTCCCCGCAATGACAACTGCCTGTGTATTTCATGGTGAACCCGGAATAGCAAAGGTATGAGTGGGAGAGTAATCCTGTACTTCGAGCACTCGATCCTGAATCTCGCCGACCATCTGGCCGTGCTCCGCGGCCGTGCGCTTCTTGATCGCCGCCCATTCCGGGTCGGCCATGAACCTGGCCCAGCGATCGGTCAGTGTCGCCCGGTCCGGCCACTGCAGCAGGTAGGCGAATTCGGTCCGGCCATTATGCTGAGTTTCCCAGATCGCGAGAATCTTGAAATCGTACTTAGCCATGATGCGCATCGCGTGCTCGCGAAACCGCGCATGAAACGCCTGCTTGTTCTTGTCGAAGATTTCGTAAATGCGCAGCTGATGAATCACCGGCGCCGGTTCGGCGGCCGGGGCGGTGCGCACCATACACGAGAGCGCCAATGCCAACATGAACAGCAGCGGCGCGAAACGAGCGGATCCTTTATGCATGCGAATTTCCTCCTCCTGTAGCAGCCTGCAAAACCAACTCCAGATTCGCGAGTGTGTCCGCCTCCGCGGCCGGCTTATCCGTGCGCCAGCGCACGATGCGCGGAAAGCGTAGAGCGATGCCGGATTTGTGCCGACCCGACGCAGCGATGCCTTCGTACGCCAGTTCGAACACCTGTGTCGGTTCCACCGAACGCACCGGACCGAATTTTTCCACGGTGTGCGAGCGAATCCAACGATCGAGTTGCTCCACTTCAGGATTACTCAACCCCGAGTACGCTTTCGCCACCGGCACCAGCTCCTGGTCCCGCCACACGCCGAACGTATAATCCGTGTACATCGCCGAGCGCCGGCCCTGGCCGGGTTGCGCGTAGATCATGACCGCGTCGAACGAATGCGGCTCGATTTTCCATTTCCACCACGCACCCCGTTGTCGACCCGTGCCGTAGCTGGAATCGAGCGCCTTGAGCATCAAACCTTCGACGTTCCGTTCGCGCGATTCGGCGCGAGCCACAGCCAGTTGTTCCCACGTGTCCGTCGTGACAATCGGTGACGGTTGCAACAGCGGCGAAGCCGTCGCAAGAATTCTTTCCAGCTGAGCACGTCGTTCCCGCAAGGGCGTAGCTCGCAAATCGCTGCCTTCGCTTTCCAACAAATCATAAGCCAAAAAGCGCACAGGCACTGTCGCGAGGATCGCGGCAGTGAGCTTCTTGCGGCCGATGCGCTGCTGTAACAATGCAAACGGTTGGATGCGTCCGTCCTTCCATGCGATCACTTCGCCATCCAGGACCACACCATCGGGCAACGAAGCGGCGGCATCGACAATCTCGGGAAATCGTTCGGTGATCCGCTCCTCTCCGCGCGACCACAAGTGACATTCGCCGGCACGGCGGATCAGCTGGCCGCGAATGCCGTCCCATTTCCATTCAGCTTGCCACGCCGAGCGCTCGCCGAGCTGCGCAGGATCGCCTTCCAAGGCAGAGGCCAGAAAGAATGGATAGGGAACGGCCGGATCGGTACGCGGACTCTCTTCGGCATGCAGCGCTTGCCAGAAGCGCGCGCTCGGTTGCCAGTCGCCGACGAGTCGGCCGGCCAGTTCGGTGCGCTCGATGCCGGTGACGTCGGCGAGCGCACGCGTCACCAACAATTGCGACACGCCGACGCGCAACTCACCTGTCAGTAGTTTGTTAAGCAAGAAACATTGACGATAGGGAAGCTCGCGCCACCAACCGACGATGGTCTGTCGCTGCACGGCCTCGTCGGCATCCCGCAACGGGAGCAGATGTTCTTCGATCCAATCGGCCAGCAAAGTATCGTCGTTCGAGTCGGTGTGGGCACTGCCTTCGGTGAGCAACGCGATCGTTTCGGCCAGATCGCCGACCGAGCTGTACGATTCGGTGACCAGCCATTCCGGCAGTGCCACTTCTTCGATTAGCCAGCGTTTCAACAATGCGGGGCCGATAAAACGTTTCAGGCGCCGGCCGGACAAAATGTAAGTTGCCCAGGCCGCGTCGGCGGGCGTCGCTTCGCGAAAGTAGCGCGCCATCGCCAGGACTTTGAGATTGGTCGAGCGCGTCGTGTCGAGTTCCTCGTACAGTGAGGCGAACGCCCTCATTGCTCTTCGTCTCCATACGCTGTTTTGAGCGCGCCGGCGTCGATGCCTTGTTCGCTGAGGTAGCGGGCGAGTGCGTCGGAGTAGCCATGCGTCAGCAGGATTTTGCGTGCGCCGGTTTCTTTGCAGGTATCGATCAACCCTGGCCAGTCGACATGATCGGACAGCACGAAGCCGCGGTCATAACCGCGCCAACGGCGGTTGCCACGGACTCGCATCCAGCCGGAGCAGAAGCCGCTGGAGTGCTCGCCAAACCGTCGCATCCATGGCGAGCCCGCGGCGCTTGGCGGAGCGAGGATCAGAGCGCCACGATAGTCGGTCTTGCGGTCCCCCGTTGCGGACAGCGTCGGCAGCATCTCGACACCCTCAGTTCGATAAACATCCGTGAGCGTGCCGACCGCGCCGTGCAGATAAACCGGTTCATCGGTGAAGGCGCGTAACTCGGCAAGCACTCGCTGCGCTTTGCCGAGCGCGTAACAAAACAGCACCGAAGCAATGCCACGGTCGCGATTCACCCGCCACCAACGGAATATTTCCTCGACAACTTGCGTTGTCGGTTGCCATTGATAGATCGGCAGCGCGAACGTGGCTTCGCTGATGAATACATCGCAGGTCTGCGGCTCGAAAGCAGCACAGGTCGGATCGGGCTGACGTTTGTAATCGCCGGAGACGACCCAGACTTGTCCGTCGTGCTCGATGCGCAATTGCGCCGAGCCGAGAATGTGACCCGCAGGGTGTAACGAAATCGTCGTTGCACCCAGTTGCATCTGCTCACCGTATTTCAGTGTGTCGGGAGCATAGTCGCTGCCGAGGCGATGGCGTGCGATCGCCGCTCCCGGTTCGGTCAGCCAATATTTCTTGCTGCCCTGACGAAGGTGATCGCCGTGCGCGTGCGTGATCACGGCCGTGTCGACCGGCCGCCAGGGATCGATGTAGAAATCGCCCGGCGGACAGTACAAGCCGTTGTCGGTGACGGTCACCAGCGGTGGAGGCGAGGAGGGCATCGACAATCCAAGCGCAGCGCTATGCCGCGAGTTCCCGGGCGCGTCTCAAATCTCCGACCAGGTGTTGGCGTAACACGCCGGCTTCGGTGGGTTCGGCCCGAAGAATGGCCGCGGGATGGTAGGTGCAAACGATCTGTGCACCGCTGACATGCGGGATGCGCAATTCACGCGCCGATTCGATCGAGTCCGTCATTCCCGCCACGGCACGTAGCGCCGACGCGCCGAGTGCCACGATGATGCGTGGCTTTACTTGCGCGACCTCGGCATCGAGCCAGTGATTGCAGGCCGCCACTTCCGCTGCATCCGGACGCTTGTGCAGGCGGCGTTTGCCGCGAGGCTGCCATTTGAAATGTTTGACTGCATTGGTGATGTACAGCTCGTCGCGTGCCAGCCCGGCGTTTTGCAAAGCCTCATCCAGCACTCGTCCTGCCGGGCCGACGAAAGGGCGGCCGCGCAGGTCCTCTTCGTCGCCGGGTTGCTCGCCAACCAACATGATGGATGCATTCGTGGCGCCTTCGCCGAGCACGGCTTGAGTGGCATGACGCCAGATATCACAACGTTTGCAAGCCGCCGGGCCGCCGGAATAGTCCGGCAAGTCGGCGAGCGCTCGTTGCATGGCGCGAGCTTTCGCCATCTCGGCGTCTGTGACTTCTCGCTGGCGCTGCGCGAAGTTGGCTTGCCCATCGCTCAACAGCGTACGAATCTCCACTGCTTCCGGCAGGTTGTGCCAATAGCGCTTAGGCATTTCGCGTTGCATGGCCGGCGGGTTGATTCGAGCAACGTTGCAAATGTTTCGATAGTACGTGCGCCAGAGACCTTCGTGCGCATCCGCTTTCGGCAGCGAAGATTTGTCGGGCGTCGTCACGTATTGCAGCTCGCCATCCCGCCACAATGCGGTGCCGTCCGGCGTTGCGATCATCCAATTCATGTTGGGAAAGCGTTTGCAGAAGAACGGCACGCCGAGTTTGAGCACCTCATGCGTGGGCTCGAACCAGGCGTAATACATCTTCTCGCCGTTCTCTTGATCGAGCTCGCGGAAGCGCACAAACGCGTGCATTTTGTGCACCTCACGGTCGACGGCCTTTGCCATTTTCGTGGCGTGATGCACGTCAGGGTCCGCGGCGTCTTCCAGCAATCCGGTTTTCTTCAATGCGCGCCAGGCCAATCGGTACATGAGGTCCCAACGACCTGGGTGACGATAGGACGCAACGCTTTCGAGTAGATCAATCAGCTGTCGCGGTAGTCGCAACGATACAGTTGTTGGAATCGCAGCCAACTCGGGCGCCTCGAATGCAGTGCCGGCGCGCCACTCGATATGCTCGGGCGGCACGTCGGCCGAAAGCAGCGGGCGGGCGACTTCGCGCCAATGCGCGTACTCTTGAACACAAGCGGAATACATAATTAACAGCGATTGTTGTTGAAGGGCGCTCGATTAAAACAGCGACTGTTGTTGAGGCGCGCTCGTCAGCGCGCGGCGCAAGTTGTCCGAATCGCCATCGCTCTGCGCTGGCCGATAGTCGACCGTGCAGATGAAATGTCGTGCGCGCTTCAAGGTAGCGCCCATGGTTTTCAGATCGTCATAGCGCAGTCGCCGATGCCGACGCGAGCTGACGATGCGATCGATGATTCGCACACCCAACCCGGGTACTCGCAACAGCAGGTGTCGATCCGCCGTGTTCACATCGACTGGAAACAATTGTCGGTTGGCGAGCGCCCAGGTGGTCTTCGGGTCGACGTTGAGATCGAGCTTGCCACCGGGCATGGCCTGGCCCAGCTCGCTCAGCGAGAACTCGTAGTAACGCATCAGCCAATCGGCCTGATACAGCCGATGCTCGCGTATCAACGGTGGCGCGCGATTCGGCAAGCGCGCCGAGGCGCGTTCAATCGGGCTGAACGCCGAGTAATAAATGCGTCGCAGTCGGTACGAGCGATACAGCGTGTCCGCCGTGTCCATGATGGACGCGTCGGAGCTGTCGTCGGCGCCAACGATGAGTTGCGTGCTTTGCCCGGCCGGTGAGAACTTGGGTGCCTTGGCGCCGGCGTCGGCTTTCTCGTCGAGCTTGAGACGAATCTCGCCCATCGCGCGCTTGATGGAAACATCGCTCTTTTCGGGCGCCAGCGTGGTCAACGCTTCGCGGCTCGGCAGTTCGATGTTGACGCTCAGCCGGTCGGCGTAACGGCCCGCGGCCTCGATCAGTTCGGGGCTCGCTTCCGGGATCGTCTTCAAATGTATGTAACCGCGAAATTCGTGCTCTTCACGCAGCGTGCGTGCGACAAGCACCAGTTGTTCCATGGTGTAGTCGGCCGAGCGAATGATGCCGGAGCTGAGGAACAACCCTTCGATGTAGTTGCGACGATAGAACGAGAGCGTGAGATCGACGACTTCCTGAGGCGAGAACCGAGCGCGAGGAATATCGCTCGAACGACGGTTGATGCAGTAGAGGCAGTCGTACAGGCAAAAGTTCGTGAGCAGGATCTTCAGCAGCGACACGCAGCGGCCGTCGGGCGTGTAGCTGTGGCAGATGCCCATGCCTGTCGTCGACCCCATGCCTTTGCCCGGCGCAGCACTGCGCTTCGGCGCGCCGCTGCTGGCGCACGAGGCATCGTATTTCGCGGCGTCCGAGAGGATGGCCAGCTTGGTCTCGATATCCATGTCTGGCTGTATATACAGCCGAGAACTCTCGCGCAAGCGTATCGGCCCCGAACGCGGTGGAAGACAGGAAAACCTGCCGTGTTCGGACTAGTATTCACCATGTTTTCCCGACGCCGCCGAAGGGCGTCTCGCACGCGGCGCCTGCCGGCGCCCGGCGAAATAAACGTCGTTGCGCGTCAGGAGTTGCGATGGCAATGCAGTTAGGGCCGATCGGTCAGATTTCGCGATCCGTTCGCGACATCAAGCAAGCGGAGCATTGGTACGGCCAGGTGCTCGGGCTGCCGCACCTATACACGTTCGGCACGCTGGCGTTTTTCGATTGCGGTGGCGTGCGGCTGTTTCTCAGCCAACAAGACAACCCCTCAAGCGGGGAGTCGATTCTTTATCTGCGCGTGAGCGACATCCAGCAAGCGCATGGAGAGCTCCAGACACGCGGCGTCGAGTTCACCGGCGCGCCTCACATGATCCATCGACATGCCGATGGCACCGAAGAGTGGATGGCGTTCTTCAAAGATCCCGAAGGCCGGGCGCTCGCGATCATGGCGCAGGTCAAGCCTGCGACGTAACAGTCAGCGTTCGAACTTGGTCGACAGCACGATGGACGACGTCGTGCGTTCGACGCCGTCGAGGTCGCCGAGAGCGTCGATGAGTTCGTCCATGTCGGTGATCGAATCGGTGACGGCGAGTGCCATCATGTCGAACGCGCCGCTGACCGCTTGTAGCACGCGCACCTGGGGCATCTTGCGGACGGCGGTTTCGACGCGAGCAGCCTGCTTGGGTTTGACGGTGATCATGATGTAGGCGTGCACCGCGCCCCGCTCCTGCGTCTCCGACAGGCGCACCGAGTAACCGACGATGATCTTGGCGCGCTCCAATCGCTCGATCCGGCTTTGGACCGTGGTGCGCGACAGGCCCAGGCTGCGAGCCAGGGCGGCAGTCGATTCACGGGCGTTCTCCCGCAGCAGGGCGAGAAGCTTCTGATCGACGGGATCGAGGGCAACGGAGCGAGCTTTCATTCGACAGCGACTTGCGAAAACGCCGAGGTGGGTCGGCGAAACGCCGAAACATTGCCCACCCGTCGGCGCTTTGGCAATACCGGTCGATGCGACGCTTTTCGACAATGCGACCCATGAAGCACATCGTCGTCGCAGGCGCCGGCAAGATCGGCGTCACCATTGCAGATATGCTCGCCGCCAGCGGCGACTATCGCGTGACCCTGGCCGATAAAGTCGTGCGCAGCGCCGACCAGCTGCATCCGGCGATCACGCCGGCCGAGGTCGACGTCACCGACCCGAAGAGCCTCAGCTCGGTGCTCAAAGGCAGCTTTGCCGTGCTGAGCGCGGTGCCGTTCAACTTGACCGGCGACATCGCCGTCGCGGCCAAGGATGCCGGCACTCACTATCTCGATCTCACCGAAGACGTGGCGACGACCCGTCGCGTCAAGCGCCTGGCCGAGGGCGCGCAGACCGCGTTCATTCCTCAGTGCGGCCTGGCGCCGGGCTTCATCACCATCGCGGCCTACGACCTGATCCGTCGCTTCGACTCGCTGCATGACGTGCGCATGCGCGTCGGCGCGCTGCCGAAGTTTCCTTCCAACGCACTCAACTACAACCTGACGTGGAGCACCGAAGGGCTCATCAACGAGTATTGCGAGCCGTGCGAAGCGATCGTCAACGGCGAGCGCCGTGAAGTGCCGCCGATGGAAGAGTTGGAGGAGTTCGCGCTCGACGGCGTGACCTACGAAGCATTCAACACCTCCGGCGGTTTGGGATCGTTGTGCGAAACTTTGAACGGCAAGGTGCGCAACTTGAACTACCGCACCATTCGTTATCCCGGTCACGCGGCCATCATGAAGGCGCTGCTGAACGACCTGCGCTTGCGCGATCGTCGCGATGTGCTCAAGGACATCCTGGAGAATGCGTTGCCTGCGACGTTGCAGGATGTCGTGATCGTGTTCGTGACCGTCAGCGGCAAGCGCAACGGCCAGCTCGTTCAGGATACATATGCAAACAAGATCTACAGCGGCGAGATCAACGGCGTGATGCGTAGCGCGATTCAGCTGACGACCGCGGCCGGCATCACCGGTGTGCTCGACTTGCTGGCCAACGGACAGATTGCCACGCGTGGCTTCGTGCGTCAGGAAGACGTCGATCTCAACACCTTCCTCGCGAATCGTTTCGGTCGCATCTACGCAGTCCGCTGAGGTTTTCTTTTAATGTCACAGATCAATGTCGTGGCCGATGTGGCCGCCACGCTCGCGCGCCTGGGCGTAACTGCCGGCCGCCATAGCGATGGCACGCTGTTCTCGCGTTCTCCCGTCAGCGGCGAAATCGTCGGTCGTCTGCGCGAATGTTCCGCGAAGGACGCGAGCGAGCAGATCGAAAAGGCGCATCAAGCATTTCTTGCGTGGCGCGCAGTGCCGGCGCCGAAGCGCGGCGAACTGATTCGTTTGTTTGGCAATGAACTCCGCGAGTCGCGCGACGATCTCGGTCGTCTGGTCACGCTCGAAGCCGGCAAGATCCTGTCCGAAGGGCAGGGCGAAGTGCAGGAGATGATCGATATTTGCGATTACGCGGTCGGTCTGTCCCGGCAGCTGTGCGGCCAGACGATTGCGTCTGAGCGTCCGGAACATCGGTTGATGGAGAACTGGCATCCGCTCGGTGTCGTCGGGGTGATTTCGGCGTTCAACTTTCCGGTCGCTGTGTGGGCTTGGAATGCGGCGTTGGCGCTGGTGTGCGGCAACTCCGTCGTTTGGAAGCCGTCGGAGAAAACGCCGCTAACGGCTGTGGCCGTGCAAACGCTGTTCGAGCGAGCCGCGGCGAAGTTCGGCGGTGTGCCGGAAGGTTTGTCGACGTTGTTGATCGGCGGTCGCGCGGTGGGTGAAGCGCTGGTCGATCACCCGCGAGTGCCGCTGGTGTCCGCGACGGGCTCGACGCGCATGGGGCGGGTGGTTGCGCCTCGACTTGCCGAGCGATTTGCTCGATCGATTCTGGAGCTCGGTGGTAACAACGCCGCGATTGTTTCGCCGACAGCGGACATGGATCTCGCGTTGCGCGCCATCGCATTCGGTGCGATGGGTACGGCCGGGCAGCGCTGCACGTCGCTGCGGCGTTTGTTTGTTCATTCGGCCGTGTATGCCGACTGTGTTGCGCGCTTGAAGAGGATCTACGACTCGGTGTCGATCGGCGATCCTCGCTGGGACGGCATGCTGATGGGCCCGCTGGTCGACAAGGCATCGTACGAAGCCATGCAGGACGCGCTTCAACAGGCGACGGCGATTGGCGGCAAAGTGCATGGTGGCGTGCGTGTTGCTCCCGAGCTGGGCGACGATGCTTTTTACGTACGGCCTGCGTTGGTGGAAGTCGCGTCTCAGGACGATGTCGTGCGTCGGGAAACGTTCGCACCGATTCTGTACGTCATGAAGTATGACCAGCTGAGCGAGGCGATCCGCTTGAACAACGGTGTGCCGCAGGGCCTGTCGTCCTGCATCTTTACCAACGATCTTCGCGAGGCCGAGCTGTTCCTTTCCTCACTGGGCTCGGACTGCGGTATCGCCAACGTCAACATAGGCCCGTCTGGCGCTGAGATTGGCGGCGCGTTCGGCGGCGAGAAAGAAACTGGCGGCGGCCGCGAAGCTGGCTCGGATTGCTGGAAGGGTTACATGCGTCGTGCGACCAACACGATCAACTATGGCTCGCGATTGCCGTTGGCGCAGGGTGTGAAGTTTGATATCTAGAAGTGACTGGTGACTACTGACTAGTCAGAGGTGCTGCGTTTCAAGCGCAGCGCCAGCAGAACCACGGCGCCGCTGATCATCACTGCTAGCGCGACGTAGCCGGCATTTTGAGAGCGCGCGTACATGATGCTCGAATAGAGCAAGTACGCGCAGGTCGCAACGAAGACCAGCGGCAGCATGGGATAGAGCGGGACGCGGAAGGGGCGAGCGGCTTGTGGATCGCGGCGGCGGAGCACGAGCAGTGCGATGCCGCTGAGCATGAAAAAGAACCAGAACACCGGCGCGGTGAACTCGACCATGGTCGAGAAGCCATCCTTCTCAAGCGCGCCGAAGACGATGAGGGCTAGCGCGATGGCTGCCTGGACGATGAAGCCAGTGACGGGCGCGCTACGTCGTCCTTCCCAGCCGCTCATGAAACGAAGCGCCGACCAATCACGCGCGACGGAATAGTTACTGCGTGCGCCGACGATCATGGTGGAGTTCATCGACGTGAGTGCGGCAATCGCCACGATCACGCCGATCAGCTGACCGCCGAGAGGACCGAGCGCACGCTCGATCACATCCACACCGACGGCCTCGCTCGACTTCAAATGTTCGAAGCCAAGTCCGTGCAACACGCCGCCGACGAACAGTAGATAAGCGAGCGTGATGATCCCGATCGACATCACCAACGTGCGTACCACCGCACGCGCCCCGCCGCGAACTTCGGCGGACACATAGGCCGCTTCGTTCCAACCTCCATAGGTCAGCAGCACAAACACCATCGCCAAACCAAATGCGCCGGCGGTGTCGTTGCTAGCAGCCGCCGGAGTCGGATGTGTGGCGTCCAATGTCATGCCTGCAACCGCGACCAACAGCACACCGCTGATCTCCAGCAACGTCAGTACATTCTGCATTCTCGATGAGCTGCGCAGACCGACGATATTGATAGCGGTGAGAAATACCACGGCCAACGCCGCATAGATCGCCGACGAATACTCGCCGAGGCTGAACAGCCGAGTGAGATAGTCGCCGAGAATAAACCCGAGCAGCGCAATCGATCCGGTGCAAATCACCATGCTGCGCGCCCAGGCGAACAGAAAACTCACATGTCGCCCATATGCGCGGCTCAGGAACGTGTAGTCGCCACCTGCGCTGGGATAAGTCGTCGCCAATTCCGCGTACGTGAGCGCTCCGACGAGCGACAACACACCGCCCAGAACCCAAGCGAGCAGCATCAGTGCAGGTGTGCCGGCGATTCCGGCAACCATCGTGGGCGTTTGAAAGATGCCGGCACCGATAACGATGCCGACCGTAATCATCGTGGCGTCGAAGACGCTCAACGTCGGAGCCGGAACCCCAGGCGCCGTCGTGGCGGCGGCCCCAGGAGTTGCGCGATCCGCGTCGAGCGTGACGCTCATGTCGCCGTGCGCTTGCCGATGTAGGTCGATGTCGTGTTGTTACGCGTGACCTGCGCCTCGATGATGTTGCCCGTGACCGTGCCCTTCAGCCGCGTAATGCCCGATGGCCCAACGCTACGCGCCGCCGGCTCAGCGTCCTCGGAGAACATCAGGCTAAGCTCTGTGCCTTTGAGCTCGCCCTGATTGACTTCCACACCGCCACTGCCAGGGTCGTCGGTGGTGCCAAGGACCTTTTGAAAGGTTTGCCTGAGCCGCAGCGAAAACGAGTCCTTGCCGTCCTTTTGTTTGAAGGCCCACCGCCCGACGACCTGCGCCGGAACCAGCCACATATAAGCGGCGCCGTCCTCGGAGACCGAGCTTTCGTCGGGCTGCCAATCTCCCATCAGGAAAGAATGCGACACCACGCGGGTACCGGGTTTCATGGCGAGGATGGTCGGCCGCAGTTTCACGTTCAACTCCGGCAGCAGATACAACGTCACGACCGTGGCATCGCTGAAATTGGTTTCGAAGATGTCGCCCTGGATGATCTTGACCCGCTCGGTCAGGCCCTCGGCCTTCACGAAACATTGCGCCAGTGCCGCCATGTCCGGGTTGTATTCGACGCCGATGGCTTTGGCGCCGAACTGTTTGGCGGCCGCGATGGCGATCTTGCCGTCGCCCGCGCCGAGGTCGTACACCAGATCGGTTTTGGTGACCTTGGCCATGTCGAGCATGCGCGTCACGAGCCCATCGTTAGTGGGTACCCAGACGACATCCTTGCCGGGTTGGCCGGTGGCTGGCTGATATTGTTTTTCGCAATCTGCGCGAGTCTGGCTGTGGGCCTGCAGTCCGCAGGCAAGCAGCGCCGCAAATAGAAACAAACGGATTCCAGTCGAGGCAGGCAAGCAGGGACGACCGAACACAGCATTTCTCCCGATCCGCGCAATTTTCGGCGAGCTTACAGCACGGCAACGGGGTGTGCATGGCATCCCAGCTATGTAATAAGTCCAAGCTATTTTTCGGCAGCCGCTGCGTGGAACGACGTTTCTCAGCGGCGCCAGACGATCAGCCGATTGTTGGCCGGCATTGTGTGATCTTTCACGAGTTGCAAGCCGATGCCGTTCGCCAGCGCGTCCACTTTTTCGAAGTCGCGGATCCCACTGTGCGTCGCGCGTTGTTTCAGCCAGCCGTCGAACTCACGATTGCTGTCGCTCGTGTAGGTGCCGTTATAGTTGAATGGGCCGTACACAGCGAGTAGCGCCTCGGGTTCGAGCACCGTGTCGACGCCGGCGAAGAATTGTTCCACCGCTGTCCACGGCATGATGTGCAAGGAGTTGGCGGTGAACACCGCATCGAAGCGCTGCTTCGGCCACTCGCCGGCGACATCCAGCAACAACGGCGGCGGCAAGTTCGGAAGCGCAGCCTCTTGCAGCCACAGTCGAATGCCTGGCAGGTTTTCCTCCAGGTCGGACGTTTGCCACACGGCGTTCGGGAACGCCGGCGCAAAGAACACTGCGTGTTGGCCGGTACCGCTGCCGACTTCGAGCACGCGACGGCGGTCGGCGAAGTACGATTGCAGCACCGCCAGGATCGGTTCTTTATTGCGCTCGCAGTGAGGCGCGAAGGGTTTGGACTCGGTCATCGACGCAGCTCCGTCATCGTTGCAACCTTGCGACGCACGTGTGCGTCTGTATCGGCAGCACTCATGATAAACAGGACGAGCATGAAAGGTAGTGCGTTCTTGGCTTGGTGTCTGACGATCTGCAGCTCAGTGGCTCTTGCACAGGATTGTCCGGACATCGCGCCGTACCAGAAGGCCAGAGAGACCATCGAAGATCTCGGGCGCATTCTCTCGCCCGACGGCGTGCAAGAGAGCTACAAAACCAGGATCGGCGGCATTGATCAGTGGCTCACGGTGCGTGGCCAAGACAGGGCCAATCCGATCATCCTGTTTGTACATGGCGGTCCCGCTTCGCCGCTGACACCGACGTTGTGGCAGTTCCAGCGGCCGCTGGAAGAATACTTCACGATGGCGACGTACGATCAGCGAGGCGCCGGCAAAACATTCCTGGAAACCGATCCCGCGACCATCGCCGACACGATTCACATCGCGCGTTACGTCGACGACGCCATCGAGGTCGCCGAGCACCTGCGCCAGAAGCACAAGAAACAAAAGTTGATTCTCATGGGCCATAGCTGGGGCAGCGTTGTCGGCATGCAGGCGGCGCTCAAGCGTCCCGACCTGTTCTACGCCTATGTAGGCGTCGGCCAGGCCATCAATATGCGTGACAACGAGCGGCTCAGCTACGAGTTCGGTCTCGATCAGGCGAAACGTCACAACAATACGCAAGCCGTGCAAGAGTTGGAGGCAATCGCGCCGTATCCCGGTGAAGGTGTGATCAGCCGAGATCGAATCATCGCCGCACGCAAGTGGTCTCAATACTACGGCGGGCTGAGCGCGTATCGAGAGACGTCGCGCTACTTCTTCCGCGCGCCGTTGCTGTCGCCGGAGTATTCCGCCGCCGACGTGTGCGCCGTCGACAATGGCAATTTATTTACGCTGGACCGGATCATGCCCGAGTTCCAGGCCGTGGATTTCAAGCCGGTGCGTTCGTTTCCGATTCCGGTCGTGATGCTGATGGGCCGGCACGACTACACGACGCCTCAGCAACCGACCGCCGAGTGGCTGGCCAAAGTGTCTGCGCCCTACAAGCAAGGCATTTGGTTCGAGCATTCCTCGCACATGGTGCCATGGGAGGAACCCGGAAAAATGCTCGTGACGTTGCTGGAACAGGTCCGTCCGCTGGCGACGAAGAAGTGATGATCACTTCGCCTGATGTTGCTGCATCATGCGTTCGCGGAACGCGTGAAATTGGCCGGCGGTGAAGAACGCGGCGAACATCAGCCCGGACGACAGTGTCGCCAACGCAACGATGAGGAACGCGGCGACGATCAGGTCCGCGGCTAACATCCCTTGCAGCGGGCGAGGCTGGTAGATCGCGACGCCCGCGAAGGCCAGCCAGTGGCTCAGGCAGAAGAAACATTTGAACAGGTCGCCGAGCAGCTTGTTCTTGTTCATGATCCAGGCACGCAGCGAGTCGAACACCGGGCCCTGGGTGAACGACATGGCGATGCCGGAGCAGGCAAGGGCGATGACGACGCAGGCGACGAAGTCGGAGGCATGAAACATCATGCCGCGATTTTCACCGAGCCGGCGCGCGACCGCCCAGAGCTTGGTTTGTGGAAGATGAAGCGTGGTTTGCGCGTC
>Ga0247784_1000014_pt1 | contig 66946 bp, 61 predicted proteins | sample UWRJL169409R5_FD_179909 | JGI IMG/M metagenome (GOLD analysis project Ga0247784, IMG submission 179909) | Plant litter microbial communities from Arlington Agricultural Research Station in Wisconsin, United States - UWRJ-L169-409R-5 | ecosystem: Environmental > Terrestrial > Plant litter >...
GGACGTTTAATCACTGGCTGGCCTGGTTGCCGATTCTCGCGGTGCTGATCGGGCCGTCGGCTATTGCCGCCTGGTTTGCCTACGCGCTCCATTGCGAGCGCGTCCTGCGTCACCAGGACGGCATCGATTCGCTCACCGGGCTACCCACTCGACGCACTGTTGCCGCCATCGCCGCCCAGGCGATGAGCGATGTCAGCGACAGCGGTAATGAAGTCGCAGTGATGGTGCTCAACGTCGACCGGCTCAAATCGATCAACGACTCACTCGGCCATCAAGCCGGCGATGAGCTGTTGGCGGCACTGGTCGCGCGACTGCGCCCGGCGCTCGGTGCCGGCAATATCATGGGACGACTCGCCGGCAACGAATTCACGATCATCGCGCAGGGGGTACGCGGGCCTCGCGACGCCGAAGCAGTTGCTCAGAAAGCGCTCGATGCCGTGTGCAAACCTTTCTTGATCGGGGACCTCGAGATCCACACCTCGGTAACGATGGGTGTGGCGATGTATCCGATGGACGGCGACTCGTTCGATCTGCTGTTACGCCGGGCGGACACAGCACTCCGCTGCGCGAAACAAACGGGCCGCGGCGGTTTCCGTTTCTATGCCTTGGAAATGTCACAAGCGGCGGAAGAACGCCTCGCGCTGGAAAACGATCTACGTCGCGCGCTGGAGCAGGGACAGCTGGAGCTGCACTATCAACCGAAAGTCGATATCGGCACGAACCGCGTTCGCAGTGCAGAGGCACTCATCCGCTGGCGCCATCCGACGCGCGGTCTGGTGCCCCCGGGTGCGTTCATTCCCATCGCTGAAGAAACCGGATTGATCGTGCCGATCGGGGAATGGGTGGTCCGCGAAGCCTGCCGCCAGGTGCGCCGTTGGCTCGACGCAGGAATGTCACCTGTGCGTGTCGCCGTGAACCTGTCGGCAAAACAATTTCGTCACGCCGATCTCGCCGCGGTTGTACGTTCGGCACTCACCGAAGCGCGCCTGCAGCCGGGCTATCTCGAATTGGAATTGACCGAGAGCGCAGTCATGGACGACGCGGCAAAATCCGCATCGACCTTGCAAGTCCTGAGCACGATGGGCGTGCATATTTCCATCGACGATTTCGGCACCGGTTATTCGAGCCTGAGTTATTTGCGCCGCTTCCCGCTCGACAAGCTGAAGATCGACCGCAGCTTCGTTCGCGACTTGTTATCGAATCCGGACGACGCGTCCATCGTCAAAGCCATCATCTCGCTTGCTCACAACTTGCGGTTGCGCGTGGTGGCCGAAGGTGTCGAAACAGCCGAGCAACTAAGCTATTTGCGCGAGCTGGGCTGCGATCAATATCAAGGGTTCTTTTGCAGTCCGGCGGTGCCGGCACCGGCATTCGAAGCGCTGATCGAGCGCATGCGCGCCGGGCGCCCCGATCTCACCGAAGCGGACATGCTCCGCACTCAGAGCAGGCTGTCGGCATTCACGCCAGACGCGGTTCGTAACGTTCGTTAGTCGAAAGGGCCTCAGCCGCTTTCGACCATAGAAAAACTAGAACTGATCCTCGGCGCGTCGGCCACGGGATCCTCGACGTTCCTTACCTGGAAACGACGAGGTCACCATTCCGACATCGCTATTCCGTCGAGGTCCAGCGCGACGATCTTTGTAATGTTTGAACCGGCAGGTGCACGTCCCCGAATCACAGCTGGGCAGTGGGATGCGGGGCGCCTGACGCGATAGATAGCGTTGCCCGGCGAATCGATAAGCCGCCGCGCAAGCGCACGCACCGGGCAGAACCGAAACCGCGTGATACGGATTGCCCGCCGGAGTCGTTGTCCGCTGAGACAACTTCCTGGGGCCGAACAGTCCCCCAAACCAACCTGAAGACTTCGACGCCATTGCCCCTCGCCGCTGTCTTGAGCACCGCTGACGATAGTTAAGAAAACAGGAAGCCCGATTGTTCCTGTCATCGCAATGGCAAAGCAAGTGACCCATGGGCCCATGCTGCGTACGCAAAGCGAAAGGATGAGCACCGAGAACTTTTTACTCGCGTAAAGAGCGCAGAAATTGCGCGGGATCTTCGCCTCTTTCCAACACTTCGACCAAAGCTGAACCGACGATGGCGCCATCGATATATGGCGTGAGTCGTTTGACCTGGTCGCGGCTGCGAATGCCAAAGCCTGCGCATACCGGCACCGGCGAGACCTTTCTTACGCGCTGGAAATATTCCAGCACTTCTTCGGGGACGGCGACGTTCTTGCCTGTCGTACCCGTCATCGTCACCGCGTAGATGAATCCGCGACTACCGTCGCACAGCATCTGCATGCGATCCGTCGGCGTCACCGGCGTAACAAACTGAACGAGCGCCAGGCCCCGCGCATCGAGCGCATTGCGCAGTTCGTGACTTTCTTCGAACGGCAGGTCGGGAACGATGAATCCCGAAATGCCGGCCCGCGCCGCGTCTTCCGGCAACTTATCTATTCCGTACGCGAGCAGCGGATTGAGATAGCTCATCAGCAGCAACGGCGCTTTGGGCTTCACATCGGCGCGAGCCAGCTCTTGCAGAATCCAACGCAACGAAATGCCTTGTTCCAACGCGACGCGGCTGGAGCGCTGAATCGTCGTACCGTCGGCCATTGGATCGGTGAACGGCACGCCGATCTCGACCACATCGGCCACTGCAGCCACAGCATTTAGCTGCTGAATGAATGTTTCCCGTTTGGGAAAACCCGCGGTGATGTAAGCGATGAGAGCAGGTTGGCCTGTGGCACGGCGTTCGCGAATCGCGGCGCTAACCAAGTCACGTGCGGGCATCAGAGCACATCCTTCAGCAGAGTTCGTTGCAGCGTCGGCATGTCTTTGTCACCGCGGCCCGAGAGCGCGATCAGAATGCGCTTGCCGGGATTCGCGAGCGCGTAACGCTTCGCGCCCGCGAGTGCATGCGAGGATTCGATGGCCGGCAGAATGCCTTCAGCAGCACAACACTCCGCCAACGCAGCGAGTGCGTCGTCGTCGTTCACCGCTTCGTATTTGATGCGGCCGACGCTTTGAAGCAGCGCGTGCTCCGGACCGACGCCGGGATAATCCAGGCCTGCGGACACCGAGTGTGTTTCCTGAATCTGCCCGTTCTCATCTTGCAGCAACATCGAGAAGCAACCTTGCAAAACGCCCGGGGTGCCGTAAGCGAGCGACGCCGCGTTCTGTCCCAAACCATTGCCGATGCCACCCGCCTCGATGCCGAGCATCGCCACGTCGCGATCTTTCACGAACGGATGAAACATTCCGATAGCGTTCGAGCCACCGCCAACGCATGCGACGACCAGGTCCGGCAATTTGCCGGTGCGTTCGAGCATCTGCACTCGCGCTTCGCGACCGATGACGGACTGCAATTCACGCACGATGTATGGATATGGATGCGGACCGATCGCTGAGCCCAGGCAGTAGTAGGTGCCGTTCGGATCGGAAACCCAGTCGCGCAATGCTTCGTCGACCGCCGCGCGCAATGTCTTGTCGCCGCTAGTCACCGGCACGACCGTTGCGCCGAGGAGTTTCATGCGGCCAACGTTCGGCGCCTGGCGCTCCATATCGACGGAGCCCATATACACAGTGCAGGGCATGCCGAGACGCGCGCACGCCGCAGCAGTAGCTACACCGTGCTGACCCGCACCGGTCTCCGCGATCACTCGTTTCGCGTTGAGCTTTTTTGCCAGCAACACCTGGCCAACGGAATTGTTGATCTTGTGTGCGCCGGTGTGCGCCATGTCTTCGCGCTTGAGCCAGAGCTCGACACCCCACTGTTTCGAGAGTGTGCGAGCGAACGTCAGCGGCGTCGCGCGACCGACCCAGTTGTGCAGTTCATCATGGTACTCGCTCAGAAATTCCGGATCGCGCAAGTAGCGATCGACGCCGGCTTGCAGCCGATCCAACGCCGGTACCAGCGTTTCCGGGACGTAACGACCGCCGTACGGACCGTAACGACCGCGCTCGTCCGGGTAGACGTCTTGCTGAATGTTCGCGAGCAGCGCTTTCTGCTCGCTGGGGCTCAAGCCTGATTTCATTTCGTTGCTCCGTTGCCCGCGCTGCGTGCGTTGCGGACAAACTCGTGAATCTTCGCTGGGTCTTTCAATCCCGGTTCGGCTTCGACGCCGCTACTCACATCGACGCCAAAAGGTCTCGCGGCCGCGATGGCGGCAGCGACGTTGGACGGCTTCAGGCCGCCCGCCAATATCACCTGTGTGCGCGATGCGAGCTGCGCCGCTGCCGACCAATCCGTCGTCTGGCCTGTGCCGCTCACAGGACCTTCGAACAAGATTCGAGTCGGTAAGTCTTGTGGCAACTCGCGCCCGGCGCGGACTACGGGCACGACCTTCACTCCATCAGGAATCCGTAGCGACGTCAGATCCTCGATGTCAGTTTGCAAGATGTCCGGCCGGAACCCCGACCAGACTGCATCGAGTTCCTGTTGCGACGGATGCAACATCACTGCGACACGCGCGATGTGTTTCGGCACGTCGCGTGCTAGCTCAGCAGCGCGCTGAGGAGTCACTTTGCGTTTCGACTCGGCGAACACGAAGCCCACCGCGTCGACGCCCGCATCCACCGCCGCCGCTACTGCGGCCGGCGTTGTAAGCCCGCAGACCTTTATCCACAGGCTCATCCCTCTCTCACTTCGCCCTTTGCGATACGAAATTTGCGGGTCGAGACGCTCATAGCGGTTTCGCGACCCATCGCCAACATCTCCCCGAGCAAAGCGCGCGGTGTGGGTGAGTTCATCAGCGTCGTGCCGACCAGCGCCACGCGATAGCCCAATGTCACAACCTTGCGCACATCGGCAAGCGACGCGACGCCACTTTCCGCAACGTGAGCAAAGCCCACCGGCATGCTATCCGCCAACTGATCCAACCTCTCCAGGTCCACCGAGAGCTTGTCGAGATCGCGGCAGTTCAACCCGACGAGGATCTGCTCGTCATGACGTCGACGCAGCGCCAGCACATCACGCGCGATATTCAAATCAGCGGCGTCGAATGCTTCGAGCAGCACAAACATTTTCAACATGGCCGCACAGTCGAGTAGCGCAGTGATGTGGCTCGGGTCGAGCATACGCACGATGACGAGCACACCGCCCGCACCGGCGGCACGCGCTTCCATCACTTGATAAGGATCGACGAGGAAATCCTTGCGCATGACGGGCACGTTGTGACGCGCCAGCACCTGGGCCGCCTGCGTCAGATGCTCTAGTTTGCCGCCGAAGCGCAACGGCTCGGTCAGCACCGACACCGCGCAAGCGCCGCCACATGCATACTCAACGACGCGACTTTCGACATTACTGGTGTGACCGGAAAGATCGCCGGCCGAAGGCGAGTGCAGCTTGCACTCGGCGATCACATCGAACCCTTCGGGGGACAACCGCAACGCTGGCGCCGGTGGCTTTTCCAACGCCCTCGTCCACAGTGCCTTTTCGGGCTCCTTGGCTCGGGCTTCCTGGAGCCGCGCCAGACTCGACTGAGTCATTTGTGTAAGCAGGCCGGACATACTCAACGCCCCTTTGCAGACTGCTGCATGCCAAAGGCCGTCAGCTTCTCAAGCAACCTGCGGCCTGCACCGCTCTCGATGGCATCCTGTGCCATGTGCGCGGCATCCTGCGCCGATGCGGTTTTGCCGAGCAATTCCAGAACCAGCGCCGCCTGCAGGATCAACGCGTTGCGGTGGGCACCCTGTTCCCTACCTTCCAGCACCGCGCGCAAATGTTCCGCGTTATAGGCGGCGTCGCCGCCTTTCAAATCATCGACACCGCATCGGGGCAACATGAATTCCTCGGCGCTGCGCGTATAACGCACGACCTTTCCGGGTGTGACATCGAACAATGTAAACGGACCGATCGGCGTCGCTTCGTCCCAACCTGCGGCACCGTGCACGACATAGGCACGAGTCAGCGGCATGCCGGACAACGTCTCGGCCATCAGCTCCGCGATGTCGACGTGATACGCGCCGATCAAATGAAAGTCCGGCTCGGCGGGATTCGATAGCGGCCCGAGAATGTTGAACACAGTGCGCACGCCGAGCGCTTGTCGAATCGGCATCACCGCCTTCATCGCCGGGTGATAGTGAGGCGCGAAGAAAAAAGTGAAGCCGGTTGCGTCGAGACATTCACCGGCGGCAGTTTCGTCTAGCGGCAGATTCAATCCGAGCGCGCGAACGACGTCAGCGCTGCCGCTGCGACTCGATACCGAGCTCGTGCCGTGTTTCGCCACACGAATTCCCATCGATGCAACCAGCAGCGCCGCACCCGTCGACAGATTGAAACTTCCCGAACCGTCGCCGCCAGTGCCGACCATATCGACCAGCGGACTACCGCTCGAAATCACCGGACGACGCGCGAGCTTGCGCATGCTCTTCGCAAAGCCGCGCACTTCATCGGCCACGACACCTTTGACTCGTAACGCTGCGAGCACTGCTCCACCCACCGCAGGCGACAGCGTCGGATCCGTCAACGCAACCAGCAGCTCGGCAGCCTGCTGCTCACTCAGATTCTTGCGATCGAGCAATTGTTCGAGCGTCTGGCGCATGTCAGGCCACCCGTGTACCCGAGCGCTGTTTCAGGAAGTTGCCCATCAGCACCGGGCCGTGCGGCGTGAGCACGCTTTCCGGATGGAACTGCACGCCCTCGACGTTGAACGACTTGTGACGCACACCCATGATCTCGCCTTCATCGGTGCGCGCCGAAATTTCCAATGTATCGGGCAGCGATTCGGGCTGCGCGATCAACGAATGATAGCGACCCGCTTCGAAGGGCGCAGGCATGTCTTTGAGAATGCTTTGACCGTCGTGATGCACGAGCGACGTCTTGCCGTGCATGAGCCGACCGGCGCGCACGACTTTGCCGCCGAACACTTCGACCAACGATTGATGGCCGAGGCACACGCCGAACACTGGAATCTCGCCCGCGAATGCTTCGATCATTCGCATCGAAACACCGGCGTCGTACGGCGTGCCCGGGCCAGGCGAAATGCACAGGTGCGAGGGCTGCAGCGACTTCGCTTGATCGAGCGTTATGCTGTCGTTGCGATGGACCAGCACTTCGGCGCCCAACACCATGAACGCCTGCACCAGGTTGTAAGTAAACGAATCGTAGTTATCGATGAGCAGCAAGCGCACCGCTTCGTTATGAGCTTTCACAACCCTTCCTCCGCCAACGCCAGGGCGCGGCGCACGATGGCGCTTTTCGCCAGCACTTCTTGATATTCCGTGGCAGGGACGCTGTCGGCGACAACGCCGGCACCCGCCTGGAAGCTATAGGTATCGCCGCGAAACACCATGGTTCTAATCGTGATCGCGTGATCCATGTCGCCGCCGTGACCGAAGTAACCCACGGTGCCGCCGTAGAAGCCGCGTCGTACCGGTTCGAGCTCGTCGATGATTTCCATTGCACGCACCTTCGGCGCACCGACCAGCGTGCCGGCAGGGAATGCCGCTGCAAACAAATCGAACGCGTCCTTGCCCGGCGCGATCTCACCGTTCACACCGCTCACGATGTGCATCACGTGGCTGTAGCGCTCGATGCTGCGATAAGGATTGACGTTGACCGTGCCAGCCTTGGCGACGCGACCGAGATCGTTGCGCGCCAGGTCGACGAGCATGATGTGCTCGGCGTTTTCCTTGGGATCGGCCAGCAGTTCTTTTTGTAACAAGCCGTCTTCGACCGAGTCACGCCCTCGTGGCCGCGTGCCCGCGATCGGTCGCATCGATGCACGACCACGCGACAGTTTCACCAGCGCTTCGGGCGACGAGCCGACGACGACCGAGTCGCCGAGCTCGCAGTAATACATATAAGGAGAGGGATTCAGCAGCCGGAGCGCACGATACGCCTCGAACGGCTCCAGGTCGCAGCGACCGGAAAATCTCACCGACAACACCAGTTGATACACGTCGCCGGCGGCAATGTAGTCCTTCACTCGGCCGACGCCACGAACGAACTCTTCTTCGCTGAGGCTGCCGATCGCGGGCGAATACTTGATCTTCTTTTCGCTTGGGGGAATCGCCCCTCGCAATGCTTGCACTACTTCTCGTCGGAGCGCGGTGCGTTCGGCCTCGCTACCTGCGTGGAGGAGCGCAACACCGCGTGTCAGATGATCGAAGACCAACAAGGATCGAGGCGCGAGATAGTGAGCTTCAGGAGTCGGTTCAGAGAGGGGAATGCGAGGCGGTAATCGCTCGAATCGTCGCACCAGGTCGTAGCTCGCTGCGCCGACCAAGCCACCGGGCAGCGGTACCCCCGGAATCTGCGGACTGGGTTGAGGCGCCCGGGCCAGTGCGCTGCGTAGTGCGCTCAGCAACTCGGCCTGGGTTTGCGGCGGCGGCGACAAGCGGCCGTCGATGGTCAGACCTCGCTCGTCGAGCCTGACTTCCAGGCAGTCGCCGAAGCCGATGAAGGAGTAACGCGCCAACCGCTCGCCGCCCTCGACGCTTTCCAGCAAAAAGCGCGGTTTGAACGGCTTGAGCTTTAAATAGGCCGAGACCGGCGTGTCCAGGTCGGCGGCAATGTCGAAGGGTGGTTGCAAGGCGGATTCCTCGATTGGACCGTGGTCTTGAGTCCGGCGAGGGGCGATAAAAAACCCATCTCCAGGCTCAGCTCGGAGATGGGTTCTTTGGGATGCTTTACGAGTTGGTGTTTATTACGCCCGGCAAGCCCCAGCGGCCCTCTCCTGTGAGGGTCGCCACCACCAACGATGGGTTGCGAGGGATTGCATACAAGGGAGTATTACCGGCGACCTCGGCGCTCGTCAACTACCGTCCCCAGACTCGAATAGTCCGCAGGTTCTACCTACGTGACCCGCATTTAACCGGTTTGTCACGGCCGCCCGACTGATCCTTTACCGGCCCCTGCCTACGATGCCAGCACCACTCAACGAATGGATGGCTGATATCTATGCGTTCCCTCACCCGCTGGGCGGGCATTGCCCTGGCCGGCCTGGTACTGACTGGTCCGGTCGCGCAGGCCGCCGAGGTCAACCTGCTGAATGTTTCTTACGACCCGACCCGCGAGCTGTACGAGGAGTACAACAAAGCCTTCGCCGCGTACTGGGAAAAGAAGACCGGCGACAAAGTCACGGTCAAACAATCGCACGGCGGCTCGGGTAAGCAAGCGCGCACTGTGATCGACGGTCTGCCCGCCGACGTGGTGACGTTGGCACTCGCCGGCGACATCGACGCCATCGCGACCAACGGCAAGCTGCTGCCACTGAATTGGCAATCGCGCCTGCCACACAACGCATCGCCCTACACGTCGACGATTGTGTTCCTGGTGCGCAAGGGCAATCCCAAGGGCATCAAGGATTGGGGCGACCTGATCAAGCCCGGCGTCGAAGTCATCACACCGAATCCGAAGACTTCAGGCGGAGCGCGCTGGAATTACCTGGCTGCATGGGCTTGGGCGTTGAAGCAGCCGGGCGGCAACGCAACGACCGCGAAGGAATACACACGCAAGTTGTTCAAGAACGTGCCGGTGCTCGACACCGGTGCGCGCGGTTCGACGACGACCTTCGTTCAGCGCGGCATTGGCGATGTGTTGCTGGCGTGGGAGAACGAGGCGTTCCTGTCGATCAAAGAGCTGGGCCCGGATAAAGTGGAGATCGTCGTGCCGTCGCTGAGCATTCTGGCCGAGCCACCGGTCGCAGTCGTCGACAAGATCGTGCTGCGCCGGGGCACTCGTGACGTCGCGACCGAATATCTGAAGTATCTGTACAGCCCGGAAGGTCAGGAGATCATCGCCCATAACTTCTATCGTCCGATCGACGAGAAGGTGGCGGCGAAGTATGCGAAGACGTTTCCGAAGCTGAGTCTCGCGACCATCAAGGACTTCGGCGGTTGGTCGGAGGCGCAGAAAGTGCACTTCGCCGACGGCGGCGTGTTCGATCAGATCTACGCACCTCAGTAATCGACCCGGTTCGCGTTCGACCCAATGCCCTCTTCGTCGCGAAGAGGGCATTTTTTATTTATCGTCGTCGTCTGCGTCGCGCTGGTTCTGCTCGACGCGCTTGCGGATCTCCATCCACTCCTGCAACTTCTTCAAGTCCATCGGCTTGCGTGCCGGCTTGGACTCGGCCGGTTTCGGCGCGGGCTTGAGAGCTGGGCGGCCGCCACTATTGTAGGGATTACTGCCAACGTTGCCGCGGGCTGTCGAGGAATTGTCGTAAGGATTGAAGCCGCCGCCGGGCATCGGTTCGCTGGGCTTCCCATCCAATCCAGGTGGGCGCGGATGCGTCGCCGTCTCGGCAATGGACAGGTCGTTGAGGTCCAGCTTCTTCAGTCGCTGCGTATTGATGTCGCGGCTGTAGACGCCGGTCTCCAGCTTCCATTCCCAAACCGAGTTGCCTCGGTCGTCGTAGGAAATTCGCCCGGAACGCTGATCGTCGGGCGACAGGCTGTCGGCATCGTCGGATGATGGATTGAGCTTGGACGGATCTTTTCGATCCCCGCCTTGGCCAGGGGGGTCGCTCATGACACGGCTCTCGCTACTTTCAACTCGGAGGATTGTCTGCTCGCACCCCTGACAAAGCAACGGGCCCGGACAGGTTCATGAGTACCCGTACCCGGCCCCTACAATCAAAACCGGAACTGGCTCGCGGTTTCGTCGGCGTCTTCGCGTACAGCCAACGTGCGATGGAGCTGGTGTGGACGACCAGTCGTCCGCTCACGCTCGCGTTCGCTGTGCTCACACTGATCGCCGGCATGCTGCCGGCAGCGGTTGCATACGTTGGCGCTCTGATCGTCGATGCGGTGGTGGCTGCTATTCAGGCAGATACGACCGCGCGTGATTTATTGACGAGACACGCGTTACTGCTGGTCGTCGCTGAAGGCGCCTTGGTCGCAACGATTGCTGGCGCTCAACGCGGGCTGTCGTTGTGTCAGTCGCTGCTGCGTGCTCAGCTGGGCCAGCGCGTCAACGTCATGATCCTGGAAAAGGCGCTGACGCTGGATCTGTCGCACTTCGAGAATTCCGATTTTTACGACAAGCTCACTCGCGCCCGTCGAGAGGCGTCGAGCCGGCCGCTGTCGCTTGTGACTCGCACCTTCGGCCTTGCTCAGAACGGGATTTCGCTGCTGAGCTTCGGCTCGCTGTTGTTGCATTTCTCGCCGTGGGCCGTGGTGTTGCTGATCTTGGCGGGTCTGCCGGCGTTTCTCGCCGAGGCGAAGTTTTCGGGCGACAAGTTTCGTTTGTTTCTGTGGCGTTCGCCGGAAACTCGCATGCAGCTGTACCTGGAGACGGTGCTCGCGCGAGAGGATCACGCCAAGGAAGTGAAGCTGTTTGGCCTCGGGCCGTTGTTCCTCGATCGCTATCGAAAGATTTTCAGCAAGCTGTATAGCGAAGATCGGAACCTGACGATTCGTCGCGATACGTGGGGTTTCTTTCTCGGCCTGATCGCTACGGCTACTTTGTATGGAGCTTACGCGTGGATCGCGCTGTCGGCGATTGCGACGAGGATCACGCTGGGTCAGATGACGATGTATCTGATGCTGTTCCGGCAGGGTCAGTCGGCGGTATCAGCAATCTTGTCTGCGGTCGGCGGAATGTATGAGGACAATCTTTATCTCTCAACGCTGTACGATTATTTGGAAACGCCCGTCAGCAATCATCGAGGTGTGGCGGTTCGTGGTCCGCAGCCGGACGATGGCATTCGCTTCGAGAACGTGACGTTCACCTATCCGGGCGCGGAGAAGCCAACACTCCTGGATATCAACTTGCACATCAAACCGGGTGAGTCGTTGGCGTTGGTTGGTGAGAATGGTTCGGGTAAGACGACGCTGATCAAACTGCTGACGCGCCTTTATGCACCGACGTCCGGACGCATTCTACTCGATGGGCAGGATCTGAATACGTGGGACGAAACGGCGTTGCGAGATCGGATCGGGGTGATCTTTCAGGATTTCACGCGATATCAGCTGCTGCTTGGGGAGAACATCGGTGCTGGAGACGTGCGGCACTTCGAAGATGAAGGGCGGTGGAAAGAGTCTGCCGAGAAGGGCATGGCGGCACCGATTGTCGAGACGCTTCCCCAGGGATATCACACGCCTCTCGGCAAGTGGTTCAACGATGGTCGTGAGTTGTCGGGTGGGCAGTGGCAGAAGATTGCGTTGTCACGTGCGTTCATGCGATCGCGAGCGGATATTCTCGTGCTCGACGAGCCCACGTCGGCGATGGATGCCAGCGCGGAGGCGACCATCTTCGAGCACTTCCGTACTCTCACTCGCGGGCGGATTGCGATTTTGATCTCGCATCGGTTTTCGACGGTGCGGATGGCGGATCAGATTGTGGTGATCGAGGAGGGAAGAGTTGTTGAGCGGGGGAGTCATGAGGCGCTCATGCAGTTGAATGGGCATTACGCGCATTTATTTTCGTTGCAGGCGAAGGGATATCGGTGAGGTTTTAAGAGGGAGAGTCGGCCTTGGTGGCTCGCGCCGCCGAGGTGGGTGGGGTCTCTCTCCCCGGCGCCGCGCACGGCCCTTGTCCACGCAGACGCGTGGACTGTATGCCGTCCATCCATGGAGCTGCTGCTGGGCCCGACTTCCCTGTCGGAGCCAAGCCGCCGGTGAGAGAGACCCCACCCACCTCGACGGCGCCTACCCATACGCTGAGCCTGCGTGCCACGAAGAGTGGCTCTAACAAACCACATCGTTATTTATAGCGATGCTTGCCGGCTCGGAATTTTTTCACGCGCCAGCATAAGCCTCAGCGTCGCTAAGAACTCCGGAGAGTGGCGTCACAACCCTCGGCTGAGGCGGAGGTCGGTGCGGGGTGTGCGCTTTCGGCAGCTTGAAAACGAGGGACCGTTTTCTAGCAGCGCTCCACGGACGGACGGAATACGGTCCACGCGTCTGCGTGGACAAGGCCCGTGCGCGGTGCCGGAAAGCGCACACCCCGCACCGGCCTCCGCAGGGCCACCTACGCCTCTTAAAGCAACGCTCAAACAGACGCTCGGCGTCAGAAGACGCCAAGATCCTCTTGCGCAAGGGGTTGATGGTAAGTACCACAAGCGGGCAAACACCGTGACACACCCAGCTACAAATGCTATTTGTGACAGCACGAGCCACCGGCTCGTCCGCGGCACTAACCTCTGGTTTCCCCATGTCCACTTCCGACACTTCGGTGCGGTCCTCGACCGCCGCCACTGCTATTTCTTCTGCCTGGCTGACGCCGGCCGAGCTGTTGCTGCTCGGCGCGATCTGGGGCGGATCGTTCTTGTTCATGCGCATTGCCGCCAAGGACTTCGGTGCGTTCGCGCTCGTCGAGGTTCGGCTCGCACTCGGTGCGCTGATTCTTTCACCTTTTCTATTTCGAGCTAAAGATCAACTTAAGCGGTCGCATTGGTTGCGACTGCTCGGCATCGGCATCATCAACTCCGCTGCGCCGTTCCTACTATTTGCCTGGGCAGCCCAACGCGCGCCCGCAGGTGTCGTCGCGATCAGCAACGCGACGGTGGTGATGTTCACCAGCCTCGTCGCATTCCTCCTCTATGGAGAAAAGATAAGCAAACGCAGCGCTGCAGGTCTCCTGCTCGGCTTCGTCGGCGTCGCCGTGTTAGCGAGTGGCAAAACATCCGGTGGTAGCGTGTTGCCGGCAGCGATGGCAGGCGTGTTCGCATCGGTCTTGTATGGTTTCGGCGCAAACTTTACTCGTCGCTATCTCCACGACTTGCCGCCGAGTGCCGTCGCAGCGGGCACGGTTCTTTGCGCAGCTCTAGTAGTCGCGCCCCTCGCCGTCACGACCTGGCCTAGCACACCGATTCCGATGTTGTCGTGGCTGTCAGCAGTCATGCTCGGCGCCTTCTGCACCGGCATCGCATATTTCCTGTTCTATCGACTGTTGTATCGAATCGGCGCGCCGCGTACGTCGACGGTGACTTATCTCGTGCCGCTGTTCGGCGTAATCTGGGCGTGGGTGTTCCTGAACGAGCCGCTCACGTTGAGCATGGCAGTCGCCGGTGCGTTGATTCTCGGCGGTGTCGCCTTGAGTCAGCAGCGCGCCGCTAAACCAGCCGCCAAGTAATCGAGATCGACCGATGAATGCACGCGAACAAGAGGCCGTATTGACCATTGCCCTGCTGGCCGCCTTCGCCGACGGCAACAAGGACGAGCGCGAACGGGAGGAGATCAAGCGCATCGCTGATTCGCTGGCGGGCGAAGCGGGCGCGCCGCAGTGGTCGCAGCTGTATCAAAGCGTGCTATTGAAGCGAGTCAGCGTCGCTCAAGCGGCGGCCGGGCTCACCGATCCTACGCATCGACAGCTCGCCTACGAAATGGCCGTCTGTGTTTGCGACGCAGATGCGGTGGCGAGCGAGGCGGAACAAAAGTTCTTGCAGGAGCTGAAGTCCGCACTCGGGCTCGATAGCAAACAAACCACGACGGTCGATCGTGAAGCCGCCGCATTCGCCGATGCACCGCTGCCCTCCACGCCCGTCGCGGTCGCAATTCCGGAAGCACAACCCATCGGCGACAGCATCAAGCAAGCGACGATGTCCGATGCCGATCTCGATAAATACATTCTCAATCACGCCATCGCGAACGGTGCGATCGAGTTGCTGCCGCAGTCGCTAGCGACGATGGCCATCATTCCGCTGCAGATCAAACTCGTATATCGCATCGGCCAGGCCTACGGTCATCAGCTCGACAAAGGACACATCAAAGAATTCCTCGCGACCGCGGGCGTCGGCCTCACATCGCAATACGTAGAGCAGTTCGGCCGCAAGTTGCTTGGTGGCTTGCTCGGTAGCGTCGCGGGCGGATTGGGTCGAGGCCTCGGGCGCGTTACTGCGGGCGCCGCATTTTCATTCGCGACAACCTATGCACTCGGCCAACTCGCGAAGCGCTACTACGCTGGCGGTCGGCAGATGAGCACCGCGCTCATTCAACAAACATATCAATCGCTGCTGGGTCAGGCGAAACAACTGCAGGGTCAGTATTCGCCCGAGATCGAACAGAAAGCGCGCACGCTCGATGCGGGCCAGGTGATGGAGATGGTTCGCGGCAGTTGAGTTGTTTCTTACTTGCCAAGTCGGCGAGAACTCACAAGTCGTTGGATGGCAACGTGTAAGGACTGGAAAATGAGCTGAGCTCGGAACCTCGTCAGCGCGGGCGGTATTCAAACGCTGAACCCGCCGCTACGAGGAGACCCTCATGACCTTACGTTCTAAACTCATTTACTCCGCGTTGCTTGCTGCGAGCACCGCTGCCGCGCCTGCCGCATGGGCGCAAGTGCAGGAACCCGCGCCGCCTGCCGAAGAATATCCTTCGCCGACGCAGGAGACCGCGCCGGCCCCCGACTCCCCGTCAGCTCGCGACAGCACTACCGCGGCCACGCCGATCACAGACAAGAAGATCGAGCAGTTCGCCGATGCGTATGTCGCGGTCCAAAACATTCAGGAGAAGGCTGCATCGGACCTGCAAACCGCGAAAGATCCTGCCTCCGCGGACAAAGTGAAAACTTCCGCCGAGACAGACATGATCGCTGCGGTCGAGAAGTCCGGCCTGAAGGTGGACGAATTCAATCACATCGTGGAAACCATGACTGCTGACGCCAGTGTGCGTGAGCGAGTCGCGGCGAAGTTGCAGGAACGTCAGGGCGGCGGCGGTTCACCGTAAGTTTGATCTGCCTCGATTCCGTGGCCCGGCCACTTGCAACGACAGCCCGATGCGATCCGAGCATCGGGCTGTTTTTATGCTTGTGACGAGGGGTCGGGCATCCTGCCACGACCCTCGTGCCGCCGGCGGCAGCGGGTTACATCCATGTACTCGTCAGCCGACGCGCACCGACAGCATCGAGATCGATCCACCGTCGATGCCCTCCACCGGATAGGTCACCGCATCGTCCGGCGACTGAGCGCCCAATACATATAACAACGGCAAGTAGTGCTCTGGCGTCGGCGCCGACAGCTGCGCATCTCGTCCCAAGGCTTGATACTCGATCAGCGGTTGATGATTACCCGCGAGCATCGCCGCTTTCGCCTGGGTTTCGAAACGTTGCGCCCAATGGTACGGCTCGACACCAGCCTCGCCCCACGCGTACTCGTTTAGGTTATGAATCAAATTCCCGCTCGCGACGATCAGAATGCCTCGTTCACGTAGCGGCGCGAGTGCACGGCCGAGCCGATAGTGATCGATCGGTGCAAGCGTGCGATTGATGCTGAATTGCACGACCGGCACATCCGCGTTCGGAAACACGTGGCACAACACGCCCCAAGTCCCGTGATCCAATCCCCACGATTGATCGAGCTGCACGCTCGCACCGAGTAAGTCACGAACCTCTGCGGCGACAGCGGGACTGCCCGGTGCCGCATATTGGAACTCAGACAGCTCGCGAGGGAATCCGCCGAAGTCGTGAATAGTTCGCGGTGTCGGCATCGCCGTCACCGCTGTATACGGCACGTACCAGTGCGCCGAGATGGCTAGCACGGCGCGTGGCTTGGGAATCGACGCGCCAATATTCCGCCACGCACGTGTGTACTCGTTGTCGGCGAGGGCGTTCATGGGATTGCCGTGACCGACGAAGATCGCCGGCAAACGAGAAACGGTATTCACGACTTGGCTCCGCTAGGGATTCGACGGAGCAAGTATTGGGATGGGCGCGGCGACTATCTATGGGTCGCCGCGCATGAGTCTTATATCGACGCGCCAGTCTAATGTCGCGAGTTCAGGCGGCCGGCAGCAGGAACGCTTCTGCCACCGCCTGCCGAGGCGACAGTCCTTGCTCGTAGAGTGGACGCCACGCGTCCCAATCCACGTCCTGTTCGCCCACTTCCTGGAGAACCTCGCTGAAATCGCGTCGGATCAATTGCAGGACAGTTTGTTGCCACTCAGTCCACGTGAGTGTTTCTGTGCTCAAGATGTGCCCCCGGATCAATCCGGTTATGCGTCGTGCCGACGCCTGCGCGGTGTAACGCGCCACCGTGTCGCCAGTTCCCGTCACCCCGGGACCGCCGACACCCGCAATCGGGCGCGTACTCTAGCTCAGTTAAGTGACAATTGTTCGAGCAAGAAGGTTCTTACAACGCGCTAAATATTTTATCTGGCACGAGCAAGAATCAGTCGCGCCAGGCTGGGATAATCGCCGTCGAAGTGATGACCGCCTGGCAGCTTGATCGACTGCAATGCTTTCGCTTCCGGCTGTATACACATCGACTCTTCATCGTCCTCGCCGTACACGCACAGCGCACGCATTCCTTTCATCTTCGCAACCTCTGGCGCGACTGGAACCTGGTCGTCGCTTCCGCCCAACCAGTTCTGCAAATGGAATTCGAACACCGCGCTGGTGGAGAGCGACAGCAGCACCACCGACTGCAGTCGCGAGCGCGTTGCAGACGGCAGACGGTTGACGATAAACGGCATCACATCAGCACCTTGCGAAAATCCGATCAGCAACACCGAGCGTTTTTTCCAGGCCGCCAGGTAATAACGCAGGATGCGATCGACGTCGGCCGCGGTACTTTCCGGCGTGCGCGCCTTCCAGAAATAGCGCAACGAATCGAGGCCGATGACGGGCATGCCTTGTTTGGAAAGCTCGGCGGCCAATTCTTTATCGATGCCGGCCCAACCGCCGTCGCCCGAGATCAGCAACGCCAATGTATCCCCGGTGCCCGTCGCCGGCACTTCGACGAGCGGCAGATCACGCAACTCGCTCGCACTCACCTTCGGCGGCGCCGGCGCTTGCGCGGCGAGCTTCTGATAGGCGGCAGCGAATTGAGACTCCCAGGTGTGGAAGTCGCCGTCGCCGTAGTTGTCGCCCGCCACGCTGATGATCTCGGCGCCATCGACCTTGGCGAGGAACTGTTGAGCATCGGTGCGGCAGCTCCGATCGTTCAGGCCCTTCAGCACAGTCCAAGGTGCGCCGAGCTTGGCGGTAGCGTGTAGTTTGGACGAGGGCTTGCTCACTGAATCGATCGGGCAGAGCGGCTTCCGCAACGGCATCAGCGGACAGAACCCGAGCGAGATGCCACCGCTGAACGTGCCTGCTGGCGCTTGCGCCAACATTGCATGAACGAACGCCGCCCCCGAAGCTGCACCGACCAACAATGCCGGCCGATACGCCGGGAGCCGATAGTACGCCTGGAGAAAGTGACTCAGGTTCTCAAGGTCGCCGTCGGGATTGACGCAGCCGTCGTCCTTTTCGAGATTGCGAAACAACGCTGGGGTGTCGATGCCGGCCACCAACGCACCTTGGCGCGCGAGCGATTGGGCAATCGGCTCCAGCTCGGCTTCCCAACCGCGCTCGCCGGAAAAGAACAATACGGTCTGTCGCGCTTCACCGAGCGGTCGATAAATCTTGAGCTGCTCGAACCGACCATGCGAAATCGTTTCTGCAGCAGTCGCGTTGCCGAACGCGAGCAGCAGGACGTACCACCAGCAACCAAGTTTCATTTAGCGATGATTCCTCTCAGACCGCCGCCGATCAAAGCCGCGACATCCGCCAATGTGAGCAACGGCGCCAACCCGCCGCCCGCAACCAAGTAACGCGGCTCCCAAATCGGATCGAACTTGTCCTTGAAGCTACGCAGCCCGCGGAAGTTATAGAACGTCTCGCCATGATCGAACAGCAGGCGTCCGAAACGATGCCAGCGCGGCGCCAGCTCGTGACTCGCCATGCCGGACATCGGCGCCATGCCCAGGCCGAAACGTTTATAACCTTCCGCCTGCGAATACAACATCAACTTGGTGAACAGAAAGTCCATCGTGCCGGGCGGCGCCTGCGGCGTCTGTCGCATCAGATCGATGCTGATTTCGTCCTTGGGCTGAGTAATCAGCAGGTTCGCGAACGCCACCACTTGCCCACGCTGCCGGACCAACGCAAACGGCTGCCGAGCGACGTAGCCCGGCTCGAAGGTGCCCAGCGAAAATCCCTTCTCGCGCGTTTCGTGCTCTTCCAACCAGGAGTTCGATACTTTCTCCAACTCCGGCAACAACGCAGGCACCTGCTCGACGGGCGCGATCTCGAATGTCAGCTCGTCGCGCTCGCCACGATTCAGCGCTTGTCGCAAATGCGAGTTCTTCGAGCCCTTGGTGGTGAAACTCGGCAGCGTCACGTACGCATACTCGCCCAACTTGAACGCACGCAGGCCGGCGTCCAGGTACAACGGCAACGAATCGCCGCGCACTTGATAGAACGTCGCGCGGCCGCCGTGATCCGTCGCCAGCTCGATGAAGCGCCAGATCAGCTCTTGCCATTCCGATTGCCGACCGATCGGATCGAACAACGAAATCCACGAGCGACCTTGACGTCCATACATGATGAACGCGTTGCCCGAGTTCGAGAACAGCAGGTGCTTGTCGCCCATCAGCGCGAGATTCGCTTCCGCCGACGGCTGAGTTTCGATAATGGCCTTCGCACGCGCGAGTTCCTCGGTCGAAGGCAACGCCGGCTCGCCTGGAGATGGCCGCAATAACTGCCACAGCGCGAGGCCGCCGCCCACCAACATCACACCCAGCATCGCTCGCAGCGATCGCGGCGCGTGCGCGTCGAACTCGAATTGCCACCACAGCTCTTTGGTGAAATCGACTTCGCGATAAACGAACAGCAGCAGGAAAGCCGTTGCGGCGACCATCCAGACGACGGAGATCAACCACACGCCGCGCAGCGGATGCGAGAACAAAGCCGAGCGTCTGTCGAACTGCGCTCGCGACAGGAACAACAGAACTGCCAGCGTCGCGAGATAACAAGACTGCGGAAGCGCGAGTCCTTTGGGCATGGCCAACACCGCGGCGATGATTGCCAGCACAAACGACGCCCACCATGCCGCGTCCAACCGATGAAGCAGTCCGCGCGCAATCAATATCATTGCGAAGCCGGTGATGCTGCCGATGAAGTGCGAGGCTTCCACCAGCGGCAATGGCACACGCAGCGCCAACATGTCCGTCGCTTCGGCTGATGCTGGCGTCACTCCGGACACGAGCAACCATCCGCCGGCGATGAAGGTCATTGTCGCGAGCAACATCGGCGAGAGTCGAACCGCCGCACGTCCAATCGGCGCCGCGATGCCTGACCGCACCTCGTACGCCGCGAGCAACACCGCGGCGAGAATCAGCGGCAGCAAGTAATAAATGACACGGTAGAGCACCAGCGCGCTGAGGATCTGCTCGACCGGCGCACGATCGCCGCACGCAAGCAGAATGATCGCCTCGAACACACCGAGTCCGCCGGGAACGTGGCTGAGCAAGCCCGCCACCAACGCGATCGAATACCACGCGACGAAGGGCCCTGGCTCGACCGCGCCAGGTGGCAACAGCAACCAAAGCGCCGTGGCCGACGAGAGCAGATCGACGGCGGAAATGACGAGCTGCTGAATCGCGAGCTTGGCCGGCGGAAGACGGACCTTCCAGCGCCACGCAATCATGATCTCGCGTCGACGCGCGGACAGCGCGATGAACGAAAGGACCGCGAGCAGGATGGCCGCACCGATGACGCGCAGTAGCCAAGCAGGGATATGTACGAGCTCAGCGACCCCGGCCGCGCCCCAGATCAGGCCAGCCGCACCGAACGCGGCGGTACCGAACGTAAACGCGCTGGCATTGAACGCGATGACCTGCGCGACCTTGGTAGCTTCGATACCCGCCGCCGAGTACAACCGCATGCGAACCGCGCCGCCTGTCAGCACACCCAATCCCACGGTGTTGCCGAGGGCATAGGCGATGAACGAAGTCAGCAGGACGGTCGAGCGCCGGATCTGCACCTCGGCGTACTTCATTGCCGAGAGATCGTATCCGGTCAGGACGAGATAGCTCGCCGCGGTGGCTAACGCGGCCAATACCAAGTCCCGCAGTGGCTCGGACGCCATCTGCTGCATGACCTCGGCGTAGTGCACCTCGCCGAGCAACGCGCGGAACGCGTCGATCAACAACAGGGTGATCAGACCCGCGCCGGCCGCGATCAACCAGATGCGCCACCTTGCCCAGCCGCCTACTGATGCCTCCGCCATAGCCTCTCGTGCGTCCTTCGCCCGTTTGGGCCTTGCGCGCCATTTTGCCGTGCTAATGCGCACGGTTCATTACGTTGTTGACACGCCGCAGGACGGCTTGCGCGGGCCGACGGCCTCGAAGATCTGTGTCTTTACCACGATTCGGCGAGTGCGTGGAAATCCGTAGACTACGATTTGCTGGAGCGCGCTGAATCCGTAAATGGGATAATCCCTTCCTGGGATTACAAGTGACGACCGACGATCGGAGCGATTCATGAAGTTCCTGCGCACGCCCGAGCACAAGCGACTGATAAAAATGCTGGCGACCGCCCGCAAGAGCAAAGGGCTGACGCAACAGCAGCTCGCCGAGCAGATCGGCGAAAATCAGAACTTCGTTTCCAAGTACGAGAGCGGCGAACGCAAGCTGGATTTTCTGGAAGTCGCGGCGCTGTCGCGACCGATCGGCTTCAACATGGCGAACGCGGTGCGAGAGATCGAGGCCGAGTATGGGCCGATCGTGAATCCCAAGCTACGAAAGCAGGGAAAGAAGAAATAAACGGAGGTTACAGGTCGCGCAGAAATGCGCGGTCGACAGCCGCCTGCGGCGTGCGCCCTTCGTCGTAGAGCGGCCGCCACGCGTCCCAATCGACATCCGCCTCGCCGACATCGTCGAGCACATCGCGAAAGTCATAACGAATCACGGCCACTACACCAGTGCGCCATTGCTGCCAAGATTCGTGCATCGTCAGGCTCCTATCGCACGAGGGAAAAAGCCCTCTCGTCCGAAAAGTGGACGAGAGGGGCAATAAGACTGCTACCCAGGGGGATTCGGTTTGCAGCCAGCGTTGCGTGAACGCTTGGGCAGCAATTTATCGGCGGCAGGTCATGTCGTCAGTCGAAGCCCGGTGACATCGCGGTTAGCCATTCGCGGCGCGGAGCGTGAAAGTGCTCGCGGGCTGGCCTGCACGGTTATGAGGCATGAACTCATAGCGAGACGATCTCAATCCGCGATGAGCTTGTATCCAGCGCCGGGCGTGGTTTGCAGGATCTCCGGCGACGAAGCATCTGTTTCGATCTTCTGTCTCAATCGATACACAAGTTGTTTGAGCGTGCGACGCTCGCGCGCGGTCGCGCGGCCCCACAAATGCAGCAGCATCTTCTCTGCAGTGACCGTGCGCCCGGGCGTCACCATCAATAGCTGCATGGCTTTCAGTTCGAGCGGCGTGAGTCGAATCGGCGGCGCCGCGCCGAACTGAAGTGTCCGCTGCTCGGGATCGAGCCGCAGCTGACCGGCCGTTACAGGCCCTGAGTCCAACGGCTCCGAGCGTCGAATGAGCGCGCGAACGCGTGCGAGCAATGCGCGCGGACTAAACGGTTTGCGCACGTAGTCGTCGGCGCCGGAATCGAATGCTTCGATCAGATCCTCTTCGACGTCGCGCACTGTGAGCATCATGATCGGCACCGGCGAGCGGCCCCGAATCTCGCGGCACACTTGCAGGCCGTTCGGCTCGGGCATGTTGATGTCGAGCAACACCAGGTCGGGCGAATCGCGCTGAAACGCTTGTAACGCGCTCTCGCCATCGATGGCGGTACAAATATCGTAACCCGCCTGCATGAGCGTGAATCCGATCAGCGCTCGTAAATCCGCATCGTCGTCGGCAACCAGAATTCTCATCTCAACGCCGCTCCGTAGCCAGGAGAGCCGCCAGCTTTTCCACATGACCGCGCAGCTCGTGCGCGGCCGTGGCTTCCCAGTGATCGGCGCGCAACATCGGCCCGACATAGAAAAGATGCGGACCTGGCCAACCGTCCGCATCGATGACGGCGCCGTTCGGTCCGGTGCGCAAACCCAAACCCAGTGAGTCGGCTACGCACAGACCACACTGCACGAGGTTGCGCCAGAGCGGTTCAGTCGAGCGCGCGATTGCGTAGTCCGGTCCTGTGCAGTTGATGACACGATCGAACTGTTGCGTACGCACGTTTTCGGTTCCGCGCTGACGCCAGATCACTTCGATGCGGCCCTCGCGCGGCACAAGCTCTTTGATGTGCCCGGCGTGTATGGTCAAGTGCCGCGAGTTACGCAGCGTGTCGATCTTTTGAATGAGCTGCGGCGGCAGACGATGCCGATAGATGTCCCAATACGCGCGCACATGACGCAGGAAACGGATGCGGTCGCGTTCCGGCAGTCGCTGCCAGATCGTGGGAGCCATGTTACGAACGAACGTGATGGCTTCGCGCCAATCGCCGCCCATCTTCTCGGCTTCGCTCGCGAGCAGTCGCACGGAACTGGTCAAGCCGCGCAGTGAGGTCGACGCGGCAAGCAGCAATGCGTTGCCGTCGCCTTTGAATGCGTCCGGTCGAAACGCGGTTTGTCTCGGCGGCACCAGGCCGTGACGTGATAGCGCGTGTAGTGTCGGAAGTCGCTTTGAATCGGAGAACGCGATGTTGATGACATCGGCAGCCGTCAGGCCCGTGCCAATCAGCAGCGTGCTTTGTTCCGAGTTGAATTTGAGATCGGTCGCCCAGGGATCGGCGACATAAGCCGGATGCTGGAGCACAGCCTTCGCCGCGGCCAACGACGCGGGCTTGGGATTGCCCGGCGCCAGTATTGCGTCGTCCGCGGTGAACCGCCGACCGTCGTCGAGCTCGACCTGCAGCGGCAGGTGGCGTTCGATGCGACGGATGTTTGTGACCGTGCCACGAACGATGTCCAAGCGAATATTTCTAGGCGCGCTCAGTTCCGCGGCGAGCAATACTTCGCCGAGGTATTCGCCATACAACGCTCTTGGGAGGAAATCCTCGCCTGTTACGTGCGGCATGCGCCGCTGCGCGAACTCCAGGAATTCCTTAGGCGCGGCGGAATTCGCCGACATTCGGCTCGCGGGGACGTTCAGGAGATACGGAAACCCGCGCTCCGCGTAGGCCGCGCCTCGCCCGACCGTGCCTGAACGTTCGATCAGAACCAAGCGCGTCGGCCCCGCCGGCGACCGGCGCAGCAGATTCGCGGCTAGCACTGTGCCGCTGAATCCGCCGCCTACGATCACTATGGTTCGTAGCAATCCTGCCAATCTGTCGCTCCACGAAAGTCGGAAGCGGCAGGGTAGGTCAGCGGCGGTATCAAGTCTGTAACGTCGAAGTCACGAAACGGCTAGGCGGCGCGGGAGAAGGTGGGTTTTACCCGCACGCCCAGGCTGGCGAGGATTCGGAGCAGGAGGTCGGTGGAGATGTCGACCAGGCCGCCGTTGAGGATTGCGGTGACCCGGGAACGGGAGGTACCCGCGAGCTTCGCGACCTGCGCATGCGTGAGCTTGCGGCGCGCGACTTCCTGCGCGATGCGCTCTCCGAGAGCACTCCGAAATTTCCACGCGTGCGCATCCGCGGGTGTAAGGCCGAGCACCTCGGCAAGTTCTTCCGCCGTGCGCGCTACGATCAACTCTTGTTTAGCCACGTTAAATCTCCTTCAAGCGTCGTCTCGCTAATTCGATTGCACCGCGCGGTGTTTCCCGCGTCTTCTTCCCGAAGACATGCAATACAACGATCCCTCGCGGAGTTTTCCTCACTACCAACGCTCGGTACTGCCCAGACTCGTCCTTGACTCGGAGTTCCTCGACGCCCAAAGCAACAATGGGCATAGGCCGCGAATGCGGCATCGTCAATGAATGGCCTTGTTGCAACTCCCAGAGCAGATCGCCCAGTCCCTTGCGGACTGCACGAGACATCTCCTGAATCTCGGCACGCGCTCCGGGATGGAAAAACACTGGCTTCTTGGGCACTGAATGTCCCAGATCTGGGACATAAACGCAAGTCATGGATCGCCTTCCGTGGCATCGGTCACATCGACCGACAGGAAAGCTAGCGGGCGGCGAGGCGGCTCAGGGCGTGAATTTCTCGATGAAAATCGAGAAATTCATGGTCACTCCACGACCAGTTTGTATCCCGCACCCGGCGCGGTCTGAAGCATCTGCGGAGCGGCGGGGTCGATTTCGATTTTCTGGCGCAGACGATGCACGAGCTGTTTGAGCAGTTGGCGGTCGCCGGAGCCCTTGTGTCCCCACACTTGCATCAGCAGACGATCGGAGCTGACGGTGTGGCCGGCGTTGGCGATCAACATTTGCAGAAGACGCAGTTCGAGTTTCGTCAGGCGCAGCGGAGCATTGGTACCGACTTGCACTGTGTGCTCATCGACATCGAGGCGAATGCGACCGGCAGCGAGCGGTGTAGCGTTTTCCATACCGGCGCGACGGAGCAGTGCCTTCACCCGAGCGAGCAACGTGCGAGGGCTGAAAGGTTTGGTGAGGTAATCGTCGGCGCCGAGCTCAAGCGCTCTGACCAGATCTTCCTCCTCGCCACGCACTGTCAGCATCATCACGGGTACGCGAGATTTAGTGCGAATGGCTTCGCACACCTGGAAGCCAGTGGCACCCGGCATGTTGATGTCGAGAATCACCAGGTCCGGCCCTTCGCTCTCGAACGCACGCAGCGCCTGCGTGCCATCGCCCGCCTTGACGACGAGATAACCCGCTTGCGACAGCGTGAACGCGATCAGCGCGAGCAGATCTTTATCGTCGTCGGCAGAAAGAATTTTCATGACTGTTTGCTTCCGCTACTCCGCGGTGACCTTCAATTTAACTTCGAATCGGGTGCGACCTTCGGGCGTGCGACGGGCTGCGACGGTGCCGCCATGTCGCTCGACGATGGATTTGACGATCCACAATCCCAGCCCCAATCCACCCGGCTCGGGCTCCTGGCCAGCGCTGCGATAAAACCGATCGAAAATGGAATTGCTTTCGATCTCCGGCACGCCGGGACCTTCGTCCTCAACCCAAGTGGTGACGAAATCGCCGATCTGCTCCGCACCGATGCGGATCGCACTATCCTCCGGTGCGAACTTGCTCGCGTTCGTCAGCAGATTCACAAATACCTGCGTGAGCCGCGGGCCGTCGCCATCCACATTCGGCAACTCTTCCGGCAGATTTACTTCCAAACGCTGCTTGCGTTGAGCGAGCAGCGCGCCGACCAGCGCATCCGAATCTTCGATCACTTCGCTGATTGCAATGGCCTGGTGACGAATGCTGAGCTGCCCGGACTCGATGCGCACGCTTTCGAGCAAGTTGTCGATCAATCGCGTCAGTCGCAGCGCGCCGCGTTCCAACGACAACACCAGCTCCTTTTGCTGGTCGGTTGTCATGGTGTCAAAACCCTCGCGCAGCAACTCGATCGATGCGAGCTGGGCAGCGAGCGGTGTGCGGAACTCGTGCGAAATATTCACCAGCACGGAGTCACGAGCACGGCGCACGCCTTCAAGCTCGGTCTCGTCACGAATCACCTGCACCTGCAAGTCGTCGACAGGACTGGAGCTAGTGATGATGGTGATGCGCGGCGGCCCATCATTCAGCTGCAGATTCTCAGTGGCTTGAGCGCTGCCTTCGATACGTGCTCGAACGATCGGACAGCGCGTCTCGCACGGCCGCGGACCATTCTCAGAATCACGACACGGCTTGAGCACATCACCGCAGAAGCGTCCGATGGCTTCATGCGCCTGCACGCCTAGCAACCGCGCTGCTTGCGGATTGAGATAACGAATAACGCGCGACTTGTCGACGGCGTACACACCCTCGACGATTCCGCTCAGCACCGCCTGCGCTTCGGCTTCACGTCGACGCAAGGTGCCGGTGAGCTCGACGAGGTTGTTGCGCATGTCCTCGATAGTGCGACCGAGCTTGCCGACTTCCTTGGTGCCGCCGACTGGAATCGACGTGGAGAAGTCGCCGTGACCAAGTTTTTCCACCGCGTCGGTCAGCGTCGATACCGGTCCGGTCACCTGTCGACCAAGGATGATGCCGGCGAGCACGGCCAAAGCTGCGAGCACAATCGCTGTGCCGAGCAAACGTTTTGCGAGTCCGCCCACCGACGCGTCGATGTCCGACGACGGCAGCCGCGCTTCGAGCAAAGCAATCGCTTCACCCGTCACCGCGAAGATCGGGAAGCTCGCGGCATACAAATCCTCGGCATCCATGCGCACGACAGCAGAGCGACCGTCCGACAAGCCCGCCGAATGCAAGCGTGTGAAGTCGTCGATCTTGCGGTCCTCAACGAAGGTTCGATAGCCGATCAGCTTGATTTGCGTGCCCACACGTTCGCTAAGGATCTGCGCCAATTTCGGATCGAGCAGTCGCGCGACATACAAGCGCCGCTCGGTCGCGCCGCCGACTTGAGCCGAAGCTCCGAGCAGCGCATACGGCGTGTCCGTTGGCACCGCCATGAAACGCTCGCCCTGCTCGGTGGCAGATCCAGCGATCTGCCCCCAAGACAATTCCACCCCGGCCTGCGCAAGCAGCTGAGTACCCTCGAACACCGCGCAGGAAACAATCGTATCGGTATTGCACGAACGGCGCAGATACGGACCGATGGTGGAAGCGCGACGATCCGCGAGCAGCCGTTGGAAGGTCTGCCGCTCGGCAATGCCTTTTGCGTGAGTCAGCGCGTCTTCGCTGTAGCGGCGCAGATCTTCGCGAGCCATCGCGCCGGCCAATTGCACGCGCGACTTGCCTTGTTGATCGGCGAGATCGCGCAACGAGCCGATGGCCGAGATCGAAATGCCGCCGACCAGCAGCAGCACGATCGCGACGTTGATAGCCGCGATCCACACGCCAAGACTGGCGCGCGAGGTATCCAGCTGCAGTCCGTCGATGAACTGCTGAGTGCGATCGACGGCGTATGAAAAGAAACTGCCGATCACTTCCGCTTGAGCTCCACGAGCGACTTGATCACCAGCGTCGCCACGGCCAGCAGCGTCAACAGCGAAGCCACCGCGAAGGCGCCGACGAAGTTGTACTCGTTATATAGGATTTCCACGTGCAAGGGCATGGTCGTCGTGAGGCCACGAATATGACCTGAGACCACCGAAACCGCGCCGAATTCACCCATCGCGCGCGCGTTGCAAAGGATCACGCCGTAAACCAGGCCCCAGCGAATCTTCGGCAGGGTCACGTGGAAGAAGGTCATGAGCCCGCCGGCGCCCAGCGTGATCGCCGCTTCTTCCTCGTCGTTGCCGAGTTGTTGCATCAAAGGAATCAACTCGCGCGCCACGTACGGGAACGTCACGAACATGGTCGCCAGCACGATGCCCGGCACGGCGAAGATGATGCTGATGTCGTTTTCCTGCAGCCAGATGCCGAACCAGCCCTGCGCGCCGAACAGCAGCACGTACACCAAGCCGGAAATCACCGGCGACACGGCAATCGGCACGTCGATCAGTGTGATCAGAAAGCTCTTGCCACGGAACTCGAACTTGGCGATTGCCCAGGCGGCGGCGATCCCAAATATGGTGTTCGTAGGCACGACGATAGCTGCGACTGTCAGCGTCAAGCGGATCGCAGCGAGCGTGTCCTCGTCCTTGAAGCTCTCGAAATACATCACCCAGCCTTTACTCAGCGCCGCTGCGAAGACCGTCGCGAGCGGCGCGAACATCAACGCCGCCAGGAACGTCAGCGACAGGCCGATGAACGTATATTTGACGACGGAGCTGAGCACCGTATCGCGGCCCGGCCGGCTCGCGATCTCCGCCAACATTTCCTTGGAAGGACCGCCCGCCATGTCAGCGTCCCGCCGCGACTACGCGTCGACGGCCCCAGGCTTGCAGCAGGTTGATGGACAGCAACATCGCGAACGACATCGACAGCATGATGAAGCCTAGCGCAGCGGCGCCGGCGTAATCGAACTGTTCGAGCTTGATGACGATGAGCAGTGGCGTGATTTCAGTGCGCATCGGCAGGTTGCCGGCGATGAAGATCACCGACCCGTATTCGCCAACCGCGCGCGCGAACGCCAATGTGAAGCCCGTTGCGAGCGCAGGAAAGATCGTGGGTAACACAATGCGAACGAAGATCGTGATGCGTCCGGCGCCGAGCGTTTCGGCCGCGTCTTCGAGATCGCGTTGTACTTCGGCAATGGCCGGCTGCACCGAGCGCACCACGAACGGCAAACCGATCAGGGTCAACGCGACGACCACGCCGATCCAGGTGTACGCCACCTTGATGCCGAACGGCGCGAGATACTGGCCGATCCAACCGTTCTCCGCAAACACCGCCGTCAGCGCGATACCCGACACGGCAGTCGGTAGTGCGAATGGCATGTCGATCAGCGCGTCGATCAACTTGCGTCCAGGGAATTCGTAGCGCACCAGCGTCCACGCGATGATGAAGCCGAACACGCTGTTGATCGTGGCTGCCAGCATCGAGGCACCGAAGCTCAATCGATACGAAGCGACGGCGCGAGGATCGAGCAGCACGCGCACGAAATCGCTCCAGCCCATGGTCGCGGTTTTCATCACCAACGCTGCGAGCGGCACCAGCACGATCGCCGACAAAAAGAATGTCGAGAATCCGAGGGTCAGACCGAAGCCCGGCAGAATGGAGGGCTGGCGGAAACTCATGGCTTCTGGCCCGCGCCATAGATGCGGTCGAAGGTCGCGCCGTCCGCGAAGTGCAGCTGGTGAGCCTTTTTCCAGCCGCCAAACACCTCGCCGATCGTAAACAGCTGCAAGTTGGGGAACTGATCTCTATAACGTTCCAACACCGCCGGGTGTCGCGGACGGAAATAGTGCTTGGCCGCGATCTCTTGACCTTGCTCGGTGTAGAGATAGTTCAGATACGCCTCTGCAATCTGCCGTGTGCCACGACGGTCGACGACCGTGTCGACAACAGCTACCGGCGGCTCGGCCAGAATGCTCGCGCTTGGCAACACGATCTCGACTTTGTCGGGGCCGAGCTCTTTGATCGCGAGCAGTGCTTCGTTTTCCCACGCGAGCAGCACGTCGCCGATCTCACGTTGCACGAACGTATTGGTCGCACCCCGTGCGCCGCTGTCGAGCACCGGCACATGCTTGTACAACTGCGCGACGTACTGTTCCGCTTTTTCCTGAGCCGCGGCAACCGCATTCGCCGCGGCCGGATCGTCGAGCTTCGACCAATCTCCACCCAACTCCGCTTTCAGCTGCGCGCCCCAGGCCGCGAGATAATTCCAACGCGCACCGCCCGATGTTTTCGGGTTAGGCGTGACGACGGACACGCCGTCGCGAATCAAATCCGGCCAATCCTTGATCTGCTTGGGATTGCCCTTGCGCACCAGGAACACGATGGTCGACGTGTAAGGCGCGCTGTTGTCCGGGAAACGGGTCTGCCAATTGGCACCGAGACGCTTGCCTTTGATCTGAATGGAATCGATATCGTAAGCGAGCGCGAGGGTCACGACGTCGGCTTCCAGGCCATCGATCACTGCCCGCGCCTGGCTGCCGGAGCCGCCGTGCGATTGTTTGATCGTCACGCGTTCCTGCGTGCGTTGCTCCCACTCTTTCGCGAAGCTTTCGTTGACGTCGCGATACAACTCGCGCGTCGGGTCGTAGCTCACATTCAATAGTGTCACTTGGCCAGCAGACTCGCCGCTGCCACCGCAGCCGCTCAACAACAGCAGCATGCCGAGCCAAGCCGTGCTCAATACGATGTTGATGCGCTTCATTCGCCGGCTCCTTCGCCGTCTCTGCCCGGGCGATACACGATCATCATCGGATAAGGCACGGCAGACGCGAACATCGAACCGAAGGTGTGCGTCAGCTGTCCCGGATCGGAGATGCCGAGGATCAACATCTGGTCCGGCGTCTCACTCAATTGCCTCTGCAGTTCGTCGGCAGCGGCGCCGAACCGCAGCTCTGTGCGCATTTCCAGCCCGTGCACGGCCTGCGCTTCGGAGCGAGCGTCGAGCAGCGTGCGTACACCAAAAGGCCGCTGCGATTCGCCGCCTGTGCTCTCAGGCAAAATGCCGACGTACACGGCTTCCGCCGCGACATGTCGCAACAAGCTCGCCGCCACGGCCAGCGTCGAACGACGCGCCGAGTCTTCGGTCCAGTGAATCAGCACTCGTTGCGGAGACGACGCAAGCGATGGCAGCACCAGCACTTCGCCGGCGCCGTTTTGTAATAACCATTGCAGCTGTTGCGCGGTGTTCGGGCCCGACCCGATGACCGCGACGCCGGACACCGGCGCACTGGCCGGCACATCGCATGTTTGCAGCGCTGCTTCCTGACGTTTGACGATGCGAGTCTTCATGCGACTCGCAAGCTCCACGAGCAGCGCGTGTTGGGATAAACGCTCGACCGCAGCCGCATCGGCTGCATACGCGGTGTAGCTGGATAGCGGCGTCGGCAGCACGTGAATGCGTCGCACGCCAATCGCAACCGACTGTCCGATCACGACTGGGAACGCGCGTTGCTCGTGTTGAGTGCGAGTGATGTCGAGCACGGGTGAGCCGTGGTCGCCATTACTCGTCGCGATTTGCGCGCTGGCGGCACCATCCGACATGCGCACACGAATACGTTCCAACGCACCGGTGAACACCATTTCTTCGACTGCGCCGTTGGCGATGAAGTTATTGCGCAAGTTGTCTCGCGTCGGCGCCAACTCCACTTCTTCCGGCCGCAACACCGCGACGACTTCCTGTTCGCGCGTGCCGTCGAGTCTTTCGACGCGTCGCGCGCTCACGGGCATGGCGCCAAAACGGATGCCCTGCTCGGTCTGCCGCGCCAGCAACAGATTCGCCGCACCCAGGAAGGTCGCGACGAAGCGGGTCGCGGGCCGCGCATACAACTCATGCGGCTCGCCGCATTCGAGCAAACGCCCAAGATTCATCACACCGATGCGATCCGCCATCGCGAACGCTTCTTCCTGGTCGTGTGTCACCAGCACGGTCGTGATCTTCAACTCGCGCTGGACCTGGCGAATCGTTCGTCGCAGCTCCTCGCGAATCTTGGCGTCGAGCGCACCGAACGGCTCGTCGAGCAACAGCACGGGAGGCTTGTGAGCCAACGCACGGGCCACGGCGACACGCTGCTGTTGGCCGCCGGACAATTGCGTCGGCAAGCGATCGTCCATGCCTTCGAGCGCGACCAGGCGGAGCAGCTCCTTGCGGCGGGCGACACGTTCGGCAGACCTCATGCGCCGCACCTTGAGCGCGAACTCGATGTTCTCGCCCACGGTCATGTGCCGAAACAGCGCATAATTCTGGAACACCAGCCCGACGCCGCGCTGGCGGGCTGAGACATGGGTGACGTCGTTGCCGTGTAGGGAGATTCGTCCATGATCCACACCCGTCAAACCGGCGATGGCGCGGAGCAAAGTGCTCTTGCCGCTGCCGCTGGGACCGAGCAGGACGAAGAATTCGCCCTCGCCGACTTCCAGCGACACATCATTGACGACCGGCGAGCCTTGATACCGTTTGGTGACTTGATCGAGCGTGATGGACATAGGGGCCGGGAGCTTACCGACCGTCAGTGATAAGGTCAGTAATCCCGCGGTTACAAAACGGTTATAACTTCAGAAGCGAATGGCGCGGCTCCATCGCTCGAAGTTATGGACGAGTGCTGGCGAAATAGCGCGCTGAACGAGCAAATCTTGCAATGGCGACCCTTCCCTCTTATGAAGCCCTGGGCTCTTTTTATCTCGGCCGCGAGTACGACGCGGAGCGCGGGGCGGACCGACCGGACTTATTGCTGTATGACTCGCGCGATCTGACGACGCACGCCGTCTGCGTCGGCATGACGGGCAGCGGCAAGACCGGCCTGTGCTTGTCGTTGCTGGAGGAAGCAGCCATCGACGGCGTGCCGGCCATCGCCATCGATCCCAAGGGCGACCTGGGCAACCTGTTATTGAGCTTTCCGGAGCTGCGGACCGAGGACTTCGTGCCTTGGATCGATACATCCGCCGCAGCTCGCCAGGGACTGCAGCCCGATCAGGCCGCGGCGAAAGCGGCGGAGACCTGGCGCAAAGGCCTGGCGGACTGGGAGCAGGATGGAGCGCGCATTGCCCGCTTCCGGGACGCGGTCGATATCGCGATCTACACGCCCGGCAGCGAGGCCGGCCGACCTCTCTCTGTACTTCAATCGTTTACCGCGCCGTCGGCCGAGCAGCGGCTCGATGCCGGAGCGCTGCGCGATCGCATCGGCTCGACCGTTGCGGGGCTGCTTGGCCTGGTCGGCATCGAGGCTGATCCGATCCAAAGTCGCGAACACATTCTGCTCGCGACGCTGTTCGATCAGGCCTGGAGCGCCGGTCGCGATCTCACCCTGGCAGCGTTGATCCAAAGTATTCAAAAGCCGCCGTTCGACAAGGTCGGTGTGTTCGATCTGGACACCTTCTATCCGGCCAAGGAGCGCATGCAGCTGGCGATGGCGCTCAACAACCTGATCGCGTCGCCGGGCTTCGCGCCGTGGATGAAAGGCGAGCCGCTCGACGTGCAGCGGTTGTTGTTCACGCCTGAAGGCAAACCGCGCATTTCCATCATCTCGATTGCGCATCTCAGCGATACGGAACGCATGTTCGTCGTGACGCTGTTGCTCGGCGAGATCGTGGCGTGGATGCGGCGTCAGTCGGGCACGTCGAGCCTGCGGGCCTTGCTCTACATGGACGAGATCTTCGGTTATTTCCCGCCGACTGCGCTGCCGCCGTCGAAACAGCCGCTGCTCACGCTCATGAAACAAGCGCGAGCGTTTGGATTGGGCGTGGTGCTGGCGACGCAGAATCCGGTCGATCTGGATTACAAAGGGTTGTCGAACGCGGGCACCTGGTTCATCGGGCGCTTGCAGACGGAGCGAGACAAGGCTCGCGTCGTCGAAGGACTGTTAGGCGCAGGCGGCGAGGGGCTCGACAAGGCTCAGCTGGAGCAGCTGCTTGCGAACTTGGGCAATCGTGTGTTCCTGATGCGGAACGTGCACGAAGCGGCACCCGTGTTGTTTCGAACTCGCTGGACGCTGTCGTATCTGCGTGGGCCGCTGACACTGCAGGAAATTGCGAAACTGTCGCAGTCAAACGCGAGTGCCGACACGACAGCTCGCGTGCCAAGCGTGCGCGACATTGCAGCCCCGGCGCCCGGAGATCGTCGATTCACTCGTCACGAGATCAGTGGCACAGGCACGCAAAAGCCCGTTGTGCCCTCGGACATACCGGAATTCTATTTGGATGGTGCAACCTCAGGGGGCGAGTATCGGCCGCGCGTGCTCGGCATTGCCCGTTTGCACTTCGCCGACAAGGCTGCGGGCGTCGATGCTTGGGAGACTCGCTCGCTGCTCGCGCCATTGAACGAAGACGAAGAGAACGTCGACTGGCGTGAGGCGGACGAACTTGGCGATCTGCGAGATGAGCTGTCGAAGGAAGCGGCAGCGAACGCAACGTATGCTTACATCCCCGCTGCGTTGTTACGTGCGCAGAACTACAAAGCATGGCAGAAGACGTTGGTTGCTCATCTCTACGAGACTGCGAGCTACACGGTGTTTCATTGCCCGAGCGTCGGGCAAGCGGTGGCGCCGGGCTCGGATGAGGGTGAGTTTCGATCCAAGCTTGCGTTGGCTCTACGAGAGAAGCGCGACGCTGAGATCGAGAAGTTACGCAAGAAGTACGCACCTCGACTGACGACCCTGCAAGATCAGATTCGCCGGGCCGACGAGCGCATCGAGCGCGAGCGCTCGGATTTGTCACAACACAAGATGCACACCGCGATCTCGGTGGGCACATCGATTCTTGGCGCGTTGCTCGGCCGCAAAGCGATGAGCGTGGTTAACGCTCAACGGGTGGGCAGTGCTGCTCGAAGCGCGAGTCGCCTCGGCAAAGAGAGCGGCGACGTGAGTCGCGCCGAAGAGAGTCGCGAAGTGCTCACTCAGCGGCTGGCGGATATGCAGAACGAATTGGAGGACGAGATCAGCCGACTGCGTGGCGAGCTCGACCCCCAGACCGTAGCGATCGAACGTAGCGAAGTGAAACCGCGCAAGACGGATACCACGGTCGAAACAATCGGGCTCGTTTGGACACGCGCCGGTTAAATATTCGCGTGCTATCGGGGCGCCAGCCGTGCGGCGCTTGAACGCCGCCGGCTTGGGATCGAACTTGGTGTCGCGCCCGCTTGAAAACGCAGCGCGGGGTTACTGAAAGAACATATCGGCAGGAATCAGGCGCAAGACGGCATCCGGTCCCTGATGCACGATGTCCTTGCTGATCGCTTCGGCGATCAGCGATTGCGACTGTGTCGGCAGCGATTGTCGTAACAATCCCAGCATCTTCGGCGCCGCCACCAACACCAACTTATCGAATTCGTTTCTCGCCCGGCCCGCGTCGATGCGCCTGGCAACTTCTTTGGCGAACAGGGTGAGCTCGTGCTGCTCGGTGCTGCGTTCGCCGTTCACGCCGTGATGATGTCCTTGAGCGGGGCTGCCGCCGTGGCTCACGCCGTTACTGCCGCCGTAGCGCCGGCCCGGCCGGTCCGTCTCTAAATCTGTATCTTTTTTACCGCCGCTTTCGTTGATGACCGAGCCTCGCGCCGTGAGCGGCGCCTTGGGCGTGACTGCATCGAAAAAATTCGCCTGGCGTTCATCGGCAACGACGATACGTACATTCATGACGGCTCCTCATGACAAAGGCCCCCTCTCCGGATCCGGAGAGGGGGCGTTACGCTGACTAGCTCATCCAGGTCGATGCAACTTGTTAGTTCACATCGGACGCCACTTGTGAGGCGTCGTCGGTGAATACCATTTCGACTCGACGATTCTGCTGCCGGCCGGCCGCATTGTCATTACTCGCGACCGGGAAGGTTTCGCCCTTGCCCGTGGCCGTGATTTGATTGGAAGTCACACCTCGTTCCAACAACGCCGTCTGTACTGCCGCGGCGCGACGCTCCGACAGCTGCCGGTTGTAGTCGTCGCTGCCAACGCTGTCCGTGTGGCCTTCGATCATCACTTTACGATCCGGCGCTTCCTTCAACACCGTCGCCAGGCGATCGATAGTGTTGTAAGCACCCGGCTTCAACGTGGCCATGCCGGTATCGAACAACACGTCGCCCAGCGTCAGCACCATGCCGCGATCGGTTTTCTTGGCCCGCAGGTCGGAAAGCTCCTTCTCCAGAGTGCTCGCTCGCTGCTCGGCCAACTGCGCCTGCTGGGTTGCCGACTGAGCTTGCTGTGCCCGTCGACGTGATTCGGCTTCACGCGCTTCGATCAACACAGCCTGGCGCTCGGCCGTACCTTTCTCGATCTCTTCCTGCGCCTGCGCGGCCAGGATTTTCTCGTTGGCGATTTCCGCGTTACGCGCGGCCACCATGGCCTCGAACTGGATATCGCCCACCTTGCCCTTCTGATCGGCAATTCGATTGGCTCGATCCAGCGACTTGCGCGCTTCAGCCACGTTCGTTGCTGCCACCCCGGCTCGCGGCGAGGATTCCACCTGCGGCACAACGGCTCGCGCTGTTTCCAATTCCTCGATCCGATCCGGTGTCGAGGTACAGGCTGCCAGCAGGCTGGTCACCGCGGCCGCCACAATCAAGTTGTATGTTTGCTTCATGTGTCTCTCCGTGGTGAACGAATTACTGATCGCTCGCCACAACACCGCGCGCGGTTTCTTCGCGCAATGTTTTAATACTGGCCAGCAATTCATTGGCCGCCCGGCGTGCCGACGCACTCTGCGATTTGGCTACCGCCAGTTCCGCATCGAGTTGCGCCAGCTGCGCATGACGTTCCGCCGGCTCGGCCTGCTTCTTGTTGAGCGCGGCTCGCGCCTGCTCCAGATGGTCCTTGGCACGCTGCAGCTCGATGGCGCCCGCTTCGGAACGGCCTACTGTCTGCTCAGCTTGCTGGACGGTCGTCTCGCTGCGCGCCACGCGCTCTTTAGTGACAGGCGAAACACTGCTACAGCCGGCGACCACGCCCAACGCGAGCGCGCCGAGAGCTGCCAACCCGGCCCGGAAAATCGGGGTCTTCATAGTGCCTCCACGCAAAAAATATCGTTATCGGAATCAGTGCTCCGAAAACGCCGCGCGCGTCGGCGTTGTTCCCGGGCCACGCTGTATGTTTCATAACGCAGTCAAGCACTAAACATTTGTAGTTGAACTCTGCAGGCAGACGCCGGACACTGCCTTCATCGATGTCGGAGGACATATGCGGTCAGTGGTTTTGAAGCGGTTACAGCCATGGATTGGGGCCTTGTTTCTAGCGGGTTTGGCCGCCTGCGGGGGACCAGTGGACCAACCTGCGCCCGGCAACTATCGGGCAACGCTGGCGCTGCCGGGCGGTGAAGCACCGTTCGGGATGGAGATTGCCAAGGAAAACGATCGCTTCGTTCTGTACTTAGTGAATAGCACCGAGCGTACGCGCGTCGACAACGTGCAGATCGCGGAGCGCGAGTTGCGTGCGGTATTTCCCGGTTATGAGAACACGCTGCGAGCACGCATGTTCCGCGATCGCCTCGAAGGCGATGTGACACTCATCAAGGCGGGCGGGAAACAACAAGTGATTCCTTTCGGGGCCAAACGCAACGAGACCTATCGCTTCTATAAGAAGACACTCTCGGACAATGCGGACCTGGCGGGGACCTGGGAAGTCACATTGACGAACGGCGAGGGCAAGGCCACGGGGGCGGTCGCGATCTTTCAACAACAGCACGATCACATCACTGGAACGGTGATGACGCCCACGGGCGACCATCGCTTTCTCGAAGGGCAAGTGCACGGCGAGGAGGCGCAGCTGGCAACGTTCGCCGGTGGGCTGGCGTATCTATACAAACTCAAGGTCAACAAGTCGGGGGCGCTTGAGGGCGACATGTGGCAGGGACTTGCCTCGCACTCAACGGTGCGCGCCAAGCGCAACGAGAATGCAACGTTCAACGGCGCGGGGACCACTCAGCTCAAGGGCGATGTGCCGCGACTCGATTTCACGTTTCGCGATGTCGATGGCAACGAGGTCTCGCTGCACGATGAGAAGTTTCGAGGCAAGGTCGTCGTCGTGACGCTCGGCGGCAGCTGGTGCCCGAACTGCCACGACGAGGCGATGTTTCTAGCGCCCTTCTACAAGGAGTATCAGCCCAAGGGCGTGGAGATCATTGCGCTGATGTTCGAACGTCATGGTGAGTTCGAGAAGGCGTCGCAGGCGGTGCGCGGGTATCGCAAAGATTTGGGGATTGAGTTCCCGACGCTGATTGCGGGATTGTCGGAGTACGACGATGCGGCCAACGCGCTGCCGACGCTCACCGGCGTTTACGGCTTTCCCACCACGCTCATCATCGATCGCAAAGGCGTCGTCCGAAATACCCATACCGGGTTCTCCGGACCGGCGACGGGGCGGCACTACGATGAGTATGTCGCGGAGTTCAAGGGGTTGATCGAGCAGTTGTTGGCCGAGCCTTCCTGATCGGGGTGCCGATGCACCGTCCTGGAACGCCATGAAGATTTTGCAGTGGACCCCGTGTAGCCACCGCAGCTAAGTGATATTTTTCGCCCCATGGAAGTAAATGGGGAAGCAGCGGCGGACGTCGTCACCGGCGGCGTGATCGCCCGCGCAGTCGAGCCAAACACTGGTGCCGCTCACGGCGCGGGTGAGCACGGCAAATGCCGGAATTGCGGGGCCGCGTTGGTCGGAGCGTATTGCTCCACCTGCGGGCAGCCGGCGCACCTTCATCGCAGCCTGTCTTCGCTCGGCCACGACATCCTGCACGGGGTCTTCCATTTCGAAGGCAAGATCTGGCACACCATTCCGGAGTTGATGTTCCACCCAGGTCGGCTGACCCGTCGCTACATCGACGGCGAGCGAGCCAAGTTTGTGTCGCCGATGGCGCTGTACCTGTTCACGGTATTTCTGATGTTCGCCGTGTTCTCGTTGACCAGCAGCAGCTGGCTGTCGATTCCGGAGACCGCCGCCAAGGCCAGCCAGGCGACACAATGGAAGGGCAACATCACCGACCAGATGGAAGAGATCGACGGCAAGCTCGAAAAGCTCCAGGAGCGCCTGGTCGACGAAGCCGAAACGCTCTCCGACATCGACCGCAGGAAGCTGGAGACCGAGATCGAGGACCTGAAAGCATCGCGCTTCGTCATGGACGCGATGGTGAAAGGCGAGTGGGGCAAGATCGCCGAGCTGGAAAAAGAGCAGGATGCCCGCCGGCAAGCGGAAGCGATGGCGAAACAGGCGGGGCAACAGAAAGAGAATAGTGTCGCCAACTTCAAGACCAACTGGCCGAAGCTCGACGCGCGCATCAAAAACGTAGTCCAGGACGTCAACGACAATCCCAAGCTGCTGCTCTACAAGCTCAAGACCGCCGGCTACAAATATTCATGGGCGCTCATTCCGTTGAGCGTGCCGTTCATGTGGCTGCTGTTCTTCTGGCGGCGGGACATTCATCTGTACGACCACGCCGTATTCGTCACTTACTCGCTGTGTTTCATGATGGTGTTCGCGATGCTGCTGTCGATCTCCTCGACAGCAGGCCTGAGCGCGGCGATCTGGGGACCGGCTCTCGCATTCGTTCCGCCGATCCATCTGTACAAACAGCTGCGCGTCGCTTATGGGCTGTCGCGCTTCGGCACCTTCCTGCGTCTGTTTATGTTGATCATCCTGATCAGCATTGTGCTGACGTTGTTCGCCATCCTGCTGTTGATGCTGGGATTGCTGAGCTGATCTGCGCTGGCGGCGACGCGTCGGGCGTGCATAATCGGCCGCTATGACGATACGAGCTGGCATCATCGGGTTCGGCCTTGCGGGCCGGTATTTCCACGCGTCCTTGATGCGCGCCGCCGGCATCGAGGTAAAGGCTGTCGTTACGCGTCGCGTGGACGCGGTACGCGAATATTTGGGCAACGACGTTGCGACATTGAGCTCGGCGGATGAGCTGTTCGCACGCAACGACATCGACTTGATCGCGATCGCTTCGCCTTCGCCGCAACATGCACCGCAAGCCGCAGCGGCACTGCGTGCGGGCAAACATGTGATCCTCGAAAAGCCCGCGTGCCCGACGGCGGCGGAATGCCACGATCTCGCGCAACTCGCCCGCCAGCACAATCGCAAACTGGCTGTATTCCAAAACCGTCGCTGGGACAGCGACTTTCTGACCCTGCGCAAACTGATCGACGACGGCCGGCTCGGCACGATCAACTCCTATTACGCGCGCTGGGATCGTTTTCGTCCGCAGGTCGTAGAGCGCTGGCAGGAGAACGACGATCCCGGCCAAGGAGTGTTGTACGACCTGGGTTCGCACTTGATCGACCAGGTGCTGGTGCTGTTCGGCGAGCCGGAATGGTTGTGGGCGAACGTGTTCTCGCAACGAGACAACAGCAAGATCGTCGACGGCTTCGAGATCCTGATGGGCAAGGGCAAGTTGCGCATCTCCGTCGGTGTGAGTTTGATGACTTGCGACGGCGGTTTCCGCTATCGAGTCAACGGCTCTCGTGCAACGTTTCTAAAGTCCGGACTCGATCAGCAGGAGCCGCAATTCAAAGCCGGCCTGGAACCGGACAATCCTCAGTTCGGCACCGAGCCGCAGGAACAATGGGGCCTTCTGGTCGAGGGCGAGAACGCGCCACGCCAGGTCATCACGCCGGAGCAAGGACGCTGGCTCGCGTTCTACGACCGCATGCGCGATGCGATCGAACACGATCGGCCGGTGCCGGTGTCGGCCGACGAGGCCTGTGCCACAATTCGCATCATCGAGGCTGCGCTCACCAGCAGCGCCATGGGTTGTCGTATCGACTTGCAGCCCGCCGCACCTCCCGTCAGCCGCTAGATATTTAGAAAGGCACCGTCATGCCCTCGTTCGACATCGTTTCCGAGCTCAACGCCCACGAAGTCAGCAATGCCGTCGACCAGGCGAATCGCGAAGTGAGCACGCGCTTCGACTTCAAGGGCACCAATGCGAACTACGAGTTGAAGGAGTTCGTCATCACGCTGAACGCGAAGGCGGAATTCCAGCTCAAGCAGATGATGGATATTTTGTTCTTGAAGTTATCCAAGCGCGGTGTCGACGTGGCCTGCACCAAGGTGGACGAGCCGGTGGTGCTGGGCCAGACCGCGAAGCAGATCGTGACGTTGCGAGAGGGGATCGATAGTGAGCTCGGCAAGAAACTGCAGCGGCTGATCAAGGATTCGAAGATCAAAGTGCAGGCTGCGATTCAGGACAAACAAGTGCGCGTGACGGGTAAGAGCAGGGACGATCTGCAGGAAGTGATTCGGCTGGCGCGCGGCGCCAAGCTGGACATGCCGCTGCAGTTCACGAACTTCCGCGATTAACTGCCGTACGACTGCCAATCCTTACCGACGATCAATCGCGCGCCGCGACCGAAGGTCATATACGACCACGCCCAGTGCACGAGCACGGACAATCGATTGCGAAAGCCGCTCAATCGATAGATGTGCACGAGCAGCCAGAACCACCAAGCGAACACACCTTTCATCTTCAAGCCGCGAAACTCCGCGATGGCGCGGCTGCGACCGATCGTCGCCATCTGGCCCAGATCGAAATATTCGAACGGCACACGCGGCGACGGTGCCTTGCCGCTGACTTCCTTCCTGATGATGTCGGCCGCGTAGACGGCTTCCTGCATCGCTACCAGCGCGACACCCGGCAGAGGCCGGTCGCTCGGACCCGCACGATTGGACATGTCGCCCAACACGAAAACTTCGGGATGACCTGCGATGGTGAGATCCGGCGCCGTGATGACGCGCCCCGCCTGATCCACAGGCACACCAAGCGTTCTTCCGATATCGGCGGCGCGCACGCCTGCAGCCCACAACACGGTCGCGGCGGCGATCTTTTCAGAGCCCACAACAACCCCGTCGGGCGTGACATCGGTGACTCGCGCGCCGGTCCAAACCTGAACGCCGAGCGATTCCAAATCGCGCATGGCGCGAGCCGCGAGCTTATCGTCGAAGCTTGCCAGGATGCGCGGCCCCGCTTCCACCAAAATAACGCGCGTTTGACGCGGATCGATGCTCCGGAAATCGCGAGCCAACGTGTAGCGACTCATCTCGCCGATCGCACCGGCCAGCTCGACGCCGGTCGGACCACCGCCGATGACAATGAACGTGAGCTGGCGGCGACGTTCCTCTTGATTCGTCTGGCGCTCCGCCACTTCGAATGCTTCCAGCACACGACGGCGAATCTCGGTCGCCTGCGGCAGATTCTTTAAGCCAGGCGCGCATTCTTCCCATTCTTCGTGTCCGAAGTACGCGTGCTGCGCGCCGCATGCGAGCAGCAGATAGTCATACGGAAACTCGCCGCTATCGGTCACGACTTTGCGATCGGCGATGTCGACGCGCTCGGCGGACGCCTTCAATACGCGGACATTTCGATACTCAGCGAGCAGGCTGCGGATCGGAACCGCGATGTCGGCCGGGCTGAGCGCGGCCATCGCGACTTGATACAGCAGCGGTTGAAACAGGTGATGATTTTCGCGATCGATGACGGTGACCGAGATGCCATCGACGTCACCAAGCCGCTTCGCCGCGTTCAGGCCGGCGAATCCGGCACCAACGATCACGACGTTTTTCGCTGCCACTATGCGGAAGCCTCGCCCACATCCAATGCCTGTTGCCGCGGCTCGATATAGCCGTCGGCCCATTCCACAATGGGGGCGACACGCGGAGAAACCAACTTGAGCGCGGTGGCACGATCCACCCATCGATATTCGTTGTGCTCGGCCCGGCCGAGCGCTTCGATGACCGGGAGTGTGACTTCGACGGTGGGCGTCTTGGCGAGGTAATAGCGAGCGACTTTACCGCGGCTATACGGACCGGTCTGCGTATATACCTCGCCCCAGGCGAAATCGAGCGCAGTGATCAGAGTCTCTTCGCGCACCTCGCGAATCGCCGCCGCCAGCGGCTCCTCGCCGGCTTCGACCATGCCTTTGGGAAAATCCCAATGGTTGTAGGCGCGCAATAATAAATAACGCCAGCCCTCGTGAGTGTCACGAATCACAACCACGCCGGCGGACAGTCTCGTGGGGCGAGGGGGCATGCCACAGAGTATATGGCCGCATCCCCCCGCTCAGCCACTCGCATCAAGCGGCGGCTTGATACTCCAGCACACCAGCCACGGCGTGGATCACTGAAGCGATCCGGACCGCGCTCTGGATCTGCTCCCGGCTGATGCCGCCGGCACGCAGCTTCTTTTCGTGCGACGTAATGCACATGCCGCAGCCGTTCACCGCGGAGACCGCGACCGACAGCAGCTCGAAATCGAGCTTGTCGATGCCCGGATTGCCGATGATGTTCATGCGCAGGCGCGCCGGCATGGTCGCGTATTCATCGTCTTCCACCAGATGGAGGAAACGGTAGTAAATGTTGTTCATACCCATGATGGCCGCGGCCGCGCGGGCACCATTGACGTATGCCTCGTCCATCAGCGGCGTCGCCCAAGCTTCGATAGCACGGGTGAGCTGCGGGTTACGGGACGCAATCGCGGTCGATAAGGCGACGGCGGCGATCTGCTTTTCGCTCAGGCCAGGAGCGCCCTGGGTCGTGAGGATGCTGCCGAGATTTAGCTTCAGATCGCGCGCGAAGTCCGGCAGCTGATCGCGGATCGTTTCGAGAGACATGATGGAACCTCCGAAGAGTCTGGGCATGAGCCGGGCCGGCGCGGAGGACGAATCCTCCGCGTGGCCACATTCGACAGTGGGAAACTGAATCGGCGTGTGAGTTACGCGACCTTCAGCGTGTCCTCACCCTTCTTCCAGTTGCAGGGGCAGAGCTCGTCGGTCTGCAGCGCGTCCAACACGCGCAGCACTTCTTCAGGGCTGCGGCCGACGTTCAGATCCGTCACGTACGCGAAGCGAATCACACCCTGCGGGTCGACGATGAACGTCGCGCGCTGGGCAACACCGGCTTCGGCATCGAGCACGCCGAGGGCCGTGGTCAGCTCGCGCTTGATGTCCGAGAGCATCGGGAACGGCAGGTTACGCAGCTCTTCCTTGTCCTTGCGCCAGGCGAGGTGCACGAACTCGGAGTCGGTGCTCACGCCGTACAACACGGCGTCGCGATCCTTGAATTCCTTGTTCAACTTGCCGAAGGCAGCGATTTCGGTCGGGCACACGAAGGTGAAGTCCTTCGGCCAGAAGAACACGATCTTCCACTTGCCGCTGCTGCTGTTCGAGTCGAACGGCTGGAACGCGTTGTTGAGGTCGTTCGACACCACGCCGGTCAACGAGAACTGCGGAAACTTTTGACCAATACCTAACATGAAAAACCTCCATCAAGGGGATAGCGCTGGCTTGGGGGCTACGCGCGTTACTGAAATCGGTACTGAGGGCGCCGATTGCGGGCACCTCAGTGGACGGATGCAATTGTGAGGGGTGAACCCGCAATTGCCAATCGATTGTTCCGGGAATTTTGATAGACTGCGCCTATGAGTCATCTCGTCACTGTCACAGGGTCGTCACAATGAACCTGCGTGACTTGCGCTATTTCGTCGCACTCGCCGATACCAAGCACTTCGGCAAGGCCGCCGAACGCTCCTTTGTCAGCCAGCCCACGCTGTCGGCGCAGCTGAAAAAGCTGGAAAACTACCTGGGCGTGCAATTGATCGAGCGACAGCCGCGCCGCGTTACGCTCACCGAAACGGGCGCCAGGATCCTACCGCTGGCACGGCGGATCCTGCAGGAGAGCGACGAGATCATCTCGCTCGCACGTAACGAACATGACCCCTTATCGGGAAAACTCAAGCTCGGCTTGATCCCGACCATCGGTCCGTATCTGTTGCCGCTGGTCGCGCGCAAGCTGCGCAAGCAACTGCCGCAACTCAAAGTGATGTTGTACGAATATCAAACGCAGCAGCTGTTGGAAAAATTACGTGACGGCGAGATCGAGGTTGCGATTCTCGCATTGCCGGTGCCGATGGACGGCCTGGAATCGCGGGAGCTTTATCAGGAAGAATTCAACGTCGCGGTGCCCAATAATCATCCGCTGGCGAAAAAATCCAACATCAAGCTCGACGATCTCGCCGGCGAAACGCTGTTGCTGCTCGAAGACGGTCACTGCCTGCGCGACCAGGCGCTCGACGTTTGCAGCCGCATCGAAGTGAAAGAGAACGAAGACTACCGTGCCACCAGTTTGGAAACATTGCGACAAATGGTGGCAGCAGGACTCGGCATAACGTTACTTCCGGATCTCGCGACGCGCGGTCCGTTCGGTTCCGGTCAAGGGCTCGCGGTGAAGTCGTTCGCCAAACCGATTCCGACGCGTACCGTGGGCGCAATCTGGCGCAAGAGCACTTCGCGCGGGCAGGCGATCGATGCCATGTGCGAAGTCATCAAGTCCTCCATGAAAGAATGAAACACACGATCGTCATGCTGATGTGCGCGCTGCTGACCGCCTGCGGTCAGTCGGAGCCCGTAAGCGTGGACGATGCTTGGGCCAACGCTACGCCGGTCGGTGCGAGCGTTGCCGCCGTGTATCTGCAGATAAGCGTGGCAGAACCGGACACGCTGCTGTCGGCGAGCACGACCGTCGCCGATCACATCGAAATGCACGCGAGCAGCGAAGCAAACGGCATGATGAAAATGCGCCAGCTGACGACGGTGGACGTGCCCAGCGGCCAGCCGTTCAGCTTTGCTCCCGGCGCCACGCACTTCATGTTGATCGACCTGCGGCAGCCGTTGGTTGCCGGCATGCGTTTTCCGATAACGTTGAGCTTCCAGCGCGCCGGCGACGTCACGGAGCAGGTTCAGGTCGTTGAACTCGGTAGCCGTTAGCCGCATTAATTTACATGTCTCAAGCGCCTGCCCTGCCCAGCCCCAGCGATTTGCACGAAGACCAGGTCGTCGCGTTGTTACAGACGGGAGCGCACGCCGCGCTGCTGAGCGCTTACTTCGGCGAAACCGCTTATCGTGAGCTCGCACACCTGGCGAAGATCGCGGCCACGCGTCGCAACCCGCGCGGCAAAGTTGTTTTCGTGCTTCCGGGCATCATGGGATCGCGACTCGGATCCGTGCAGCGTCAATCGTCTTCGTTGCTGTGGCTACATCCGGTGGCTATCGCGCAAGGTGGCTTATCGCAACTTGCACTGCCGGGATCCAAATCGCTGCGAGCGCTCGGCGTGATGCTGCCGGGCTATCTGAAGCTGCGACTGAGCCTGGAGATCGCCGGTTTCCGGCCTGTGTTCCACCCGTTCGACTGGCGTGCGGATTTGGAAACATTGGCGCGAGCGCTGCTGCGCTCCATCGAGAAGTCAGGCGCACGCACTGTGTCGATCGTCGCACACAGCATGGGCGGATTGGTCGCGCGAATCGCGTTGGCGCAGGACAAAGAGAAGCGCATCCGCAAACTCATTCAACTGGGTGCGCCAAACGAAGGATCGTTTGCACCGGTGCAAGCGCTCCGTGCGGCGTATCCAACGGTGCGCAAGATCGCGTCGCTGGACCTGCGCAGTTCGGCCGAAGAACTGGCGCGCACTGTGTTTCTGACTTTGCCCGGGCTGTATCAAATGCTGCCGACGCAGCTGTCGCCGGACGAGCCGAATTTGTTTGACGCTGCACAATGGCCCGACGACGGGTTGGGTCCAAATCCAAAAATCCTGGCGCGTGCATTCAAGGTTCGTACTCGCATGCCGCCGCCGGATGGCCGCTGCTCGATTATCGTCGGCGCGAATCAAGAAACAGTCACATCTGTGACTGTCGGCGAGAATGGGTTCGAATATTCCATCCAGCGCGACGGCGACGGCACAGTGCCATTAGCACGCGCTCTGTGGAAGGGCGCAGCTACTTGGTTTGCGGATGAGAATCACGGCGCGCTCACGAACAACAACGACGTACTCGCAGCGGTCACGAGCATCCTGAAGGAAGCGCCCGTTGCTCGATTGTCGACAACTCGGCCGCCCGCCCCGACCGGCATCGTCCGCACAGTCACGGATCGCGAGCTGCGCGCGGCTGCGACTCACAAAGTTCAATGGGAGAGCCTGTCTCTCGATAGCCGGCGGCGCATCCTGGATCCGGTGATGACACCTGAATTCATCGCTGCGTCGGTGGTGGCGGCGCCGGGTACTTAGGTATAGGCTACTTCGCGAATCGCACATGAAACCGCGTCGGCAACGTCCCGCCGCGGTACTGAAGTAGGTAGGGGGCTAGGTAGCGGTGGAACCGACCGATACTGGAAATCCTGACTATTACCATCGGGTTGTCGATTGTCAGTGGGCCTGCCCGGCGCACACCGACGTGCCGGAATACATCCGGCTCATCGCGCAGGGCGAGTTCACCGACGCCTACCTGGTCAACCGCGAATCCAATGTTTTTCCCGGCATCCTCGGTCGTGTCTGCGACCGGCCGTGCGAACCAGCCTGCCGGCGCGGCCGAGTCGAAGCTGAACCGGTTGCGATCTGCCGCTTAAAGCGCGTCGCCGCCGATCATCGCGACGACGACGTTCGTTCGCGTTTACCCAAAGCTCCGCGACAAAAAAACGGCAAGCGCATTGCCTGCATCGGCGCGGGCCCGGCATCGTTGACCGTCGCCAACGATCTCATGCCGCTGGGCTACGAGATCGTGATGTTCGAGAAATGGGGCACGCCCGGCGGCCTCATGCGCACCAACATTCCGTCGTTCCGCTTGCCGGAGCACGTGCTGGCCGAGGAGATCGGCTACATCGTCGATTTGGGGGTGGACCTGCGTCTGGGCTCACCGGTGACGAGCATGAAACAACTGCTCGCCACCGGTGAGTTCGACGCCGTCTTCGTTGGCAGCGGCGCGCCCAAAGGCAAAGATCTAAGTCTGCCGGGCCGTCACGATTCCGCAGCAGCGGGTCGCATTCACATCGGCATCGACTGGCTGGAGTCGGTCGCGTTCGATCATGTGAAATCGATTGGTCGTCGCGTGTTGATCATCGGTGTCGGCAACACCGCGATGGACTGCTGCCGCAGTTCGCTACGTCTCGGCGCCACCGAAGTAAAAGTGATGGCCCGCAAGCCGCGCGGTTTCTTCAAGGCGTCGGAATGGGAATTGGAAGACGCCGAAGCTGAGAATGTCGAGATCGTCGTCAACCACGCGCCGAAGTCGTTCGTCATGCGTGACGGCAAGCTGGCCGGCATGATGTTCGATGTCATGGAATACGACCTCGACGCTCGCGGCCGCATTACGGCGGAACGTGTCGTCGGTGAGAAATTCTTCGCCTGCGATGATGTGATTCTCGCGATCGGCCAGGAGAACGCGTTTCCCTGGATCGAGAACGACCTGGGCATCGAGTTCGATCAGTGGCATGTGCCCAAGATCGACAAAGCGACGTTTCAATCGACGCGGCCGGATGTTTTCTTCGGCGGGGACGCCGCGTTCGGTCCCAAGAACATCATCTGGGCAGTCGAGCACGGTCATCAAGCGGCGATTTCGCTACACAAGTTTTGTCACGGACAGGATGTGCACGAGCGCCTGCCGCCCTTGTTGAATTTATCCAGCCGCAAGATGGGCCTGCACGAGTGGGCCTACAAAAACGATTACAACCCGCTCGAACGTCGGCTGATGCCGCACGTGGAACTGAAGGAGCGATTCAAGAAGATCAACATCGAAGTGGAGCTGGGCTTCACCGCGGAACAGGCGGCGGCCGAAGTGCAGCGCTGTCTCAATTGCGACGTGCAGACCGTATTCGAGGCCAAGCTGTGTATCGAATGCGATGCGTGCATCGATATTTGTCCGGTCGACTGCCTGACGATGACCGCCAACGGCACGGAAGCGGAGCTGCGCTCGCGTTTGAAAGCGCCCTCGCTACGGCCTGATCAACCGCTGTTCGTGTCGGCGCCGTTGCAACACACGGCGCGCGTCATGGTCAAAGACGAAGACGTCTGCGTACATTGCGGACTGTGCGCCGAGCGCTGCCCGACGGCAGCGTGGGATATGCAGAAATCCAAAATCCGCATCCCTTATGCGAGCGACGAGACCACTCCATGCTTCACGCCTCAGCAGCGCCCCAGCCGCCGGACCGCCTGAACGATTTCGTCATCAAGCTCGCCAACGTCAACGGCACCGGCTCGGCGAGCGCGAATTCGCTGTTGATGAAATCCATGTTCCGGATGGGCATTCCGGTCATGGGCAAGAACTATTTCCCCTCGAACATTCAGGGGCTGCCGACGTGGTATGAAATCCGTGTCACGCGCGACGGCTACGTCGCCCGCTCCGGCCGCATCGACCTGATGGTTGCGATGAACGCCGAAACGTACGCGAAGGACGTGAAGGACGTCAGTCCCGGCGGTTATCTGATCTACGACTCGACCTGGCCGCGACCTGCGCTGCTGAAGCGCGACGACATTACGATTCTCGGCGCACCGCTCGCTCGCATCTGCAACGAGACGTTCCAGGGCGTGCGGGCTCGCATCCTGCTGAAGAACATCATGTACGCAGGATTGTTGGCCGCGCTGCTGGAGATCGATCTCGACGAGATGCGCAAGCTGCTCGGCGAGAGCTACTCCAGCAAGAAGTCGCTGCTCGAATCCAACGTGCGTGCGCTGGAGCTCGGCTACAACTACGCCAAGGAACACTTCACTTGTCCGTTGCCTCTGCGTGTCACGCGCATGGATAAGACGTCGAATCACATCTTGATCGACGGCAACACCGCGGCCGCACTCGGTTGTTTGTATGCGGGCGCGACGGTCGGTGCGTGGTATCCGATCACGCCATCGACTTCCCTGATGGATGCGTTCAAGAGCTTCTGCGGCAAGTGGCGGGTCGATCCGGCAAACGGCAAACACAATTATCTGATCGTTCAATGCGAGGACGAGTTGGCCGCAATCGGTGCAGTGATCGGCGCCGCATGGAACGGCGCGAGATCGTTCACTCCAACCAGCGGCCCGGGCATTTCGCTGATGAACGAGTTCATCGGCCTGGCGTATTACGCGGAAGTGCCGGCGGTGATTTTCGATATTCAGCGCGTCGGCCCATCGACGGGAATGCCAACGCGCACTCAGCAATGCGACTTGATGCTCGCGGCCTATGCATCTCATGGCGACACGCGCCACGTGCTGCTGTTCCCGAACAGTCCCGAAGAATGCTTCTACATGGCCGCGCAGGCATTCGATCTCGCCGAGCGGCTGCAGACGCCGGTGTTCGTCATGTCCGACCTCGATATCGGCATGAACGATTGGATGTGCCCGGACTTGAAATGGGACGACAGCTATCAACCCGATCGCGGCAAAGTGCTGAGCCGCGAACAACTGGAAGGCATCGACAAGTTCTATCGCTACTTCGACAAGGACGGTGACGCAATCCCGTATCGCACGCTGCCCGGAACGCATCCGAAGGGCGCGTATTTCACACGGGGCTCGGGGCACACGCAGTACGGCGGCTATACCGAAGACTCGACGGAATACCAGATCGTTCTGGACCGGCTGAAACGCAAGTTCGACACCGCGAAGTCACTGGTGCCGAAGGCGGTGATCGACGGCAAGAGCACGCAGGGCATGGGACTCGTGTCGCTTGGCAGCTGCGACGGTGCTGTACGTGAAGCTTTAGATTTGCTCCGCGGACGGGGCGTTCAGATCGATTACATGCGAGTGCGCGCGTTTCCGTTCGGGCCGGAGGTGGAGGAGTTTCTGGCCTCGCACGAGAAGATCTTCGTCGTCGAGCAGAACCGCGACGCGCAGCTACGCAGCTTGCTCACATTGGAAACGGCGGTGGAGAAGGCGAAGCTGCACTCGATCCTTCATTACAGCGGCCTGCCGATGGCATCGAGTGTCATTGTCGAGGGTGTACTTGCGGCCGCGGGTTCGTTGTCTGCAGCGGTGGGCGAGCCCCGCGTCGCCCGAGTGGCTGAAGGGAGATTCTCATGAGCTTCATTGCCAAGCCCAAGATCGCTCACCCGGGGCTGCCCAAGAACGAGCTGGGACTCACGCGCCGGGATTACGAAGGTGCGATGTCGACGCTGTGCGCCGGCTGCGGTCATGATTCGATCACCGCAGCGATGATCGAGGCGTGCTGGGAGATGTCGATGCGGCCGGAGCAGTTGGTGAAGCTGTCCGGCATCGGCTGCTCGTCGAAGACAACGGCGTATTTCGTCAGCGGCGCGCACGGCTTCAATTCGGTCCACGGCCGTATGCCCTCGATTGCGACCGGCGCCGTGGCTGCGAACCGCGATCTCTATTACGTCGGCATCTCCGGCGACGGCGACACGCTGTCCATCGGCTTCGGGCAATTCGCGCACGCGATTCGACGCAATCTCAACATGCTGTACGTCATCGAGAACAACGGTGTGTACGGCCTCACCAAAGGACAATTCTCCGCCTCGGCGGACATCGGCACGAAAGCGAAGAAGGGAGAAGAGAATCAGCAACCCCCGGTCGATCCGGTACTGACCGCTTTGACGCTCGGGTGCACGTTCATCGCGCGCAGCTTCTCGGGCGACAAGGAACAGTTAGTGCCGCTGATTCGAGCTGGACTGAAACATCGCGGGTTCGCATTGATCGACGTGCTCTCGCCGTGCGTGACGTTCAACGATCACGTCGGCTCGACCAAAAGCTACGCATTCGTGCGCGATCATTACGACGAAGTCGTGCATGCGGATTTCGTCGCGCCGGCCCAGGAAATCACGGCAAAATATGCGGAAGGCGACGCGATGCCGGTCACTCTGCACGACGGCAGCCGCATCCTATTGCGCAAGTTGGATCCGTCGTACAACCCGACGCATCGTGGCCAGGTCTTCAATTACCTGCGCGAAAAGCTGGCGCAAAACGAGTACGTCACCGGGCTGATCTATATCGACGGCAACAGCCCGGACTTTCACGAAGTGAACGCGACGACGGAAACCCCGCTGAACCGGCTGCCGTACGACGCGCTCACGCCCGGCAGCAAGGGTTTGGACAAGATTCTCAGCCGCTTCCGGTGAGATCGAACAGGACTTCCGACTTTTCGTACACCTTGGTGATGCGCTCGCCGTCCCACACATAGGCGAGCGCTGCAGCCGGCATAGGAATGCTCACGGCCTGCGGCTTGAACGCAGCGATACATTCGCCGCCTTCGTGGCGCACGCTGCGATAAACCAATCCCCAATGACCTTCCGCTCGCAGCGGCTTCGCGAATGCCTGAGGCGTGGCGTAGTCATCCGGGTGATGTAAATGATCGAAACGTGGGCCGCGAATATCCAGGAACGACTCGATGGGACGGCCGACATACGCGCGCATGTCGATCTCACACGGGCTTTCCTGTGTCGCCGCTAGAAATCTTCCGCGGTGATAAGCAGTCTCGCGCACGGCTGTTTCGAGCGTCCGCGCGGCGTAATAGACGCCGTAGCTGCCATCGCTGAAGCGACTTTCGCCAATGTGTGTGAACGGAGCCATGACGATACTGGCACCGTGCCCGCGCACTCGCTCCGCATCCGGCATCACCGGTGCGGTGCCGTTTTCATCTCGCAAGCGATCGTTCGTGAGCCCTTCGATGAACCAACCCAACTCCATTTGGCGCGCTGGCAGAATCCCTTCGAACACGTTCACCGGCGGGTGCCGGGTGGCGACGATGCGATAGATTTTTTGCCAACGGAGTGTGACTGCGCGCGGATCCTGCGCCGTCATCCTCGCTGGGCGTCCAGATAGCGACGGACATCGGCCAGATCGAGGACACGGCCGGCGAGCATCCGTTCCAACGCCGATTTACCGCCGAAGCTTTGCGCCTTGTTGGGCTTCTTGACCCAGGCGTCGGCCATTTCGTTGGTCGGCAGCAGAATATGCAGGGCTTTATAGATGCCCATGACATAGCTGATGCGTTCCAGCGTGTCGGACGACAAGCGGGCGGCGCGGTCGCTTTTCCATTTGAAGAACGTAGAGCGCGGCGGCGCTCCCAACAGTACCCGCTCTTCCTCGGCCCCGAGGTGCCAGGCGGTGGTGATGTTGAAGAAGGCGGTCAGAGCAGCAGCGCCTAACTCGTCCGGGTCGAACCCGGCGCTCTCGGCAGTGCGTGGCTGGAACATGGGCCTGTCCTCTAATGGAGTAAATGGGAAATTACTCCAGTTTTGGACTAAACGCCAGAGCCAGTGCCTGGTTCCGGGCCGGAGGCCTACAGAGGTTTCGGTGTTCATGAGCGCAGCCTACTGGCCGCGCTCCGCGCAGTTCGTTCAGTTAAAGGGCACTTTGCCTAGAAATGCGTCAACCCCACGTCCGGCGGGATGTCCACAACCGGCACACGGCGTTATTACGTTCAATCGTCGCGCCGACGCGCCGATGTTTCCAACCGTTTTGCATGACACGTGGATCGTGAGCCCATTGCAGCGCATAGACCATCGGGTCCAGGCTGGCGCTCACCAGCTCACGTACATGCTTACCCCATCGTTGTGTGGACTTCATAACTACCTCGGCATCACTTCGACCAAAGAACGTCTGGTGTGAGTAGGCGGTTCCTCCCTGCGTATCGGTTAGATCGGCACAGCGCTGGTGCCGTTTAGCGACGTGGCGCACAGATCCCACAACACGCGGCGAATTTTTCCGACCCCTGGGCGCTCAACGAAACTTCACTAAGGTAGTTCCGCAAGGCGCGACGTACACCGGCTTGCGACGAAGTTGCGATAGGAGCGCCTGTATCGCCTTGGTTATGATCCGAATCTCCGCAGAAGAAACACATCGGCCAATGGGGAACCCGCGCATGACGTCATCCTTGTTCGATCTCACCGGCAAAGTCGCCGTAATCACCGGCTCCAGCCGCGGCATCGGGCGCGCGATCGCCGAACGCATGGCGGAGCATGGCGCGAAAGTCGTAGTCAGCAGTCGCAAGCTCGATGCCTGCGAAGAAGTGGTGAATGCGATCAAAGCGAAAGGCGGCGACGCGGTTGCCTTCGCTTGCAACATCAGCCGCAAGGAAGATCTGCAAGCGCTGGTCGACAACTCCATCAAGCAGTACGGGGCCATCGATATCCTGGTGTGTAACGCCGCCGTGAATCCGTACTACGGTCCGTCGATCGACATGCCCGACGACGCGTACGACAAGGTCATGAACAACAACGTGCGCAGTAACTTCTGGTTGTGCAACATGGTGCTGCCGCAGATGGCACAGCGAGGCGGCGGCTCCATCATCATTGTTTCATCGATTGCCGGCTTGCTCGGCACGCCGACTCTCGGCGTCTACGGACTTTCGAAAGCTGCCGACATGGCACTCGCTCGCAATCTCTGCGCCGAGTGGGGACCGAAAAACATTCGCGCCAATTGCATCGCGCCGGGCTTGATTCGCACCGACTTCGCCAAAGCTTTGTGGGAAGACCCGAAGATTTACGCGCAGACCGTCAAGGTCTATCCGCTGCGTCGAATCGGCGAGCCGGATGAAATCGCTGGCGCTGCTGTGTTTCTCGCGGGGCCGAGCGGGTCGTTCATGACAGGCCAGACCATCGTCATCGACGGTGGCGGCGTCGTGGGCCGCGGTGGATAGCACCAGTCATCCGCTGATCGAACGCAACGTGGTCCGCGCAGTCGTGATCGACAGCGCGGATCGCGTGCTGCTGTTACAAGTAGGTGAGCTCGGCAATCCCGAGTTCGGCACTGCCTGGGAGTTACCAGGCGGTGGAATCGAAGCAGGCGAAACGCACGCGCAAGCCGTGATTCGCGAACTGCGCGAAGAAACCGGCATTGTCGTCGCCGCAGAACAAATTGCGACTCCCAGCTGGAAACGCGACGTTCTCTACGATTATCGAGGCGCTCGCCGCCTGCAACACGAAGCGATTTCGTTAGTGCGATTGGCGGGTCCGACGCCAACGATCCAAAGTGTTCTGCGCGATGGGTTCGAACAGCAGGACCTGTTCGACGCGCGCTGGTGGACGCAGCACGAAATACTCGACAGCAGCGAGTGGTTCTATCCGCGGAGTTTGCCGTCGATGCTGAATCGCTTCCTCGACGGTGCCGTCATCGAGGAAGCATTGGAAGTCTGGGACAAAGACGCCTGGCGTGCGGCTAGCTCTTGTTAGCCCGAGGCACGAAGAAGAAATCGCCCAGCTCGTGGCCGGCGCCCTTGATGGATTTGAACTCCGGCGTCTGCACGAACTTGTTATTGCGCGCGGCGACTTCGACTCGCTTGCGAATGCGGCTGAACAATTCGGGGCTGGAGAGAATGCCCTGATTGCTTTCCAGCTCGTCGAGGAACGCGCGCGCGAACACTGAATTGCCGCCGCTGCCTTCGTCGAGCACCGGCTTATCGCCGCCCGAGGACAGCAGCAAACGCGCCCGCCGCGGCAATTTGAACTTCAGATAGTCCTGCGAATACGTGACCTTGTCGTTGAGGAACAGCAAGCTCGGGTCGGTGGACAGCAGGCCTGCATAACAAGAGTCGGCGACCACCAGCACACGCTTGGCCGGCAGACGGCCCAGGTGTCCCGTGATCTGTTCGTTCGGCACCCAGAACGTATCTTTCGGCGGCGCCTCGGCGTTCACCGGCAGCCAATAGCCGCTCTCGTTCTTGGCGTTCTGCAGACGAGCGCCGTGACCAGCGTAATAGATGAGCAGATTGTCTTCCGGCTTGAGCACCGAGTTGAGATCGTTGATGGCCTTCAACATCGTAATGTCGTTGGCATCTTCCAGAATGGAAACGTTGAAGCCGTAGCGATCGGCGAGGATGCGAGCGGCCCGCGCGGCGTCGTACTTCGGCGTCGCGAGGCTCTCGATGCTTTGATAGTTCTGGTTGCCGATGACGATGGCGTAGAAGCGGCCGAAGTTCATCCCGGACACAGTGCGTTCGTCAGCGACCGGCGGCAGCTGCGCCAGCTCTGACGTGCCTTGCGGTGTGCGCGTCTTCGGAATGCCAGCCAGCCGTTCCGAGCTCTTGCGACGCTCGGCTTCGAGCTGAGAGATCCACTTCTTCAGCGCGTCGATTTCCGCGTTGCTGTCAGCCGTCTGCTCGGTAGCCGCTTTCTTCGTCAGCTGATCTTGCAAACCCTTCAGCTGTTTTTGCAGCAGCTGAAGCTGCGCATCTTTCTCGGCAATCGCGGTATCGAGCTCCTTGCGCAGCTCGTCCTGCTCACGCTGAGCAGCGGACGCGAAGATGATGCTGTCCTCGGGCACGCCCCACGCCTGGCGATAAAGGTTCAAGGCCTTCAGCGGATCCTTCGGTACGCCGAGTCCCTGCTCGTACAACGTGCCCAGGTTGAACAACGCACGAGCGTGATTTTTATCGGCGGCCTTTTGATACCAACTCGCCGCCGCTTCGTAGTTCGGCGACATGCCCATGCCGCGCTCGTAAATCTCACCGACGTTCGTCTGTGCGTCGACATCGCCGCCTTCCGCAGCCTGCATCCAGATGCGTAAGGCCGACTGCAAATCGGCGCGATCGTAGGCGACGAATTCGCCGCCACGGATCGAGCACTCCGACGTCGTCGTCCGGATCGGCCGCCGCTGCGTGAGATAGCTGCTATTGCCGAGCTGACGCACCTGGCCCGGCAACAAACAATCGACGATCTCCAGATCCGAGCGCTTCACCATGCCCTTGGTCGCGGCGTTCTTTTCCGCCGCGGTCGGGGCCGCTGTCGAGGCAACCACCAGCAGGCTCATCAGCGAGCCGACTGCGAATTTCCCCAACAACTGCTTGGTGTGCATTCTTATTTACTCCGCTTAGAAACTCTTTTGGAAACGCAGCCCCATGCTCACGTCCTGGAAGCTGATGAACTCGAAGTTTTGCAGGCGCTGATATTCGACGTACCCGGAAATGCCGTGAATGAACTGCGCCGACAGGCCGGTCGCCAGGCGCCAGTACGACTCGTCAGGGTTATCCGTCGCAACCAGGATCGGTGGCGCGCTCGCGGCGTTCGGGTCTGCCGCGAATCGTACGCCGAACACGTCGACGTCATCCTTTAATTCGCGCACGTAGTCGATGCGCACGTGCGGCAGCAATACACCCCAGGAAGTATTCCACGCATACGTCACGCGGAAACCGAGGTTGCCGGTAAACGACTGGAACGACTGTTCGTCGTAGATCAGGTTCAGACCGCCGGCACCGCGCTCGGTGAAGCTGTCGATGGTGGCGTCGATATAGAAGAAGCCCAATGTCGGCGACACCGTGAACCCACCGAACAGGAAATCGCGTCCGCCCGAGATGCCGGCGCTGTACGTCATGCCACTCGTATCGCCACGCGCGTCGGCAGCGACCAATCCGATGCTATCGACGTAAGCGATGTTGCGATCCGCGCCGTAGTCCGCCTTGGCGACGTTGACGATCGCGTCCATATAAAACTGCTTGGACACATAGGACGAGCCGTAGAGCGACGCCGCCCACGAGTCCGTATCCAAGCCGCCGGTGTCGTCGTCGAAGTCGATGGTGGACTGACCGTACGCCAGCGAAACACCGCCGACCAGCTTGTCGCTACAGCGATAGTCGACGCCCCCGACCATCGCCCACTGATTCGCATCGAATGCCGGACTCTTAGCGCTGCGATCCTTCTCGCCGAAGCTGTAATTGCCTCGCGCCCACAGGCCCCATTTGTCGTCGAGCAAATCGCCCGGCTCGTCGGCGCTGGCGCCGCCGCCCAGCAAGCCCTTCGCCATCTGCTGCAACTGAGCCAGCGGCACAGGCTTACCGTCGACGATGATATTCAATCCCGCGAGGCTCAATCCCTTCGCGCCACCGCGCAACGCCATCAAACGATCCATCACGCCGGCGTACAACGTATTCGCGAACAGCAGCGTCTGTGTGCGAGCGACGGCGAAGTCGTCGGCGACCAGCTCGTCCAATGCGGAGACTTGGTTCGCCGTCGTGTTATCCATTTGCAGGCCGTTGCAGCGGGTCAACAGATCCTGCTGATCGCCGGAGAGTTGCGAACCTTCGCCAGCGGAACGGTCGCGCAGCTGCATGCAGATGCGGTCGAGTGCGTCCGCGACGTTCTTTTGATTCGGCGTCAGGCCGGGAATATCGCCGAGCGTAGTGACGACGACTGCGTTGACGGTGATGAGCACGGCGTCCGTCGCGGTGCTGCCCGAGTTGTCGGTGACGGTCAGTCGAATCACGTTTTCGCCGTTGGGCAATCGGACCTGCAGCGTCGGCGTGGTGCCGTTGCCCAGGTTTTCGAAGGTTTCGCCGCTCACGCGCGCCCAGGCGTAGTTGACGATGCTGCCGTCCGCATCGACAGACGCAGAGCCGTCGAGCACGACATCTTCACCGTCCTGTTTGTCGGTGTCGGCGACGATGCGATCGGCACCGGCGTTCGCAGTCGGTCCGACCGCCACCGCTGTGCCGACTGTAATGGTCACCGTATCCGAAGCACTGTTTTCCGAGTCGTCGGTGACGGTCAGCTCGATGACGTTTTCGCCGTCGGGTAGGCGCACCTGCAGAGTCGGGGTGTTGCCGTTGCCGAGCTCCTCGCGGCTTTCGCCATTCACGCGCGCCCAGCTGTAGTTGACGATCTGGCCGTCATCGGTCGAGGCAGAGCCATCGAGCGTGACGTTCTCACCCGCCACACGATCTGTATCGTTGATCGTGCGATCGGCGCCGGCATTTGCGGTCGGCGCTCTGCCGGTCGGCGGTTCGATCACCGTGATCGTGACTTGATCCGAAGCGCTGTTTTCCGAGTTGTCGGTCACGACCAGCTCGATCTCGTTCACACCATCGGGCAAGCGAGCCTGCAGCGTCGGACTGGTGCCGCTCACCAATTCCTCTCTGCCACCGTCGCCGTATAGACGGAACCAGGCGTAATTGATGATGGTGCCATTCGGATCGGTCGAGCCGGAGCCATCGAGCGTGACCATCTCACCCGGCTGACGATCGCTATCGTTGACAGTGCGATCATCGCCGGCGTCGGCTGTCGGCTCGCTCGCGGTCGGAGCCGCAACAGTGATTTCCACGTCGTCGTAGCCGCGATTGCCGACATTGTCGGTAACGGCCAGCTGTATGTGATGTACGCCGTCCGGCAGCCGCACCGGCAAAGTCCGGCCGGTGCCCAAGATCTCGTAACTATCGCCTTCGTAGCGCACCCACTCGTAGCTGACGATGGTGCCGTCCGGATCGGTCGATGCCGAGCCGTCGAGCGTCACGTTTTCGCCGTCCGATCCGTCTGTATCAGCGATGGTGCGATCGGCGCCCGCGTTTGCATTGGGCTCGACGGTTGGATTGACCGTGACGACGACGCGATCTTCGGCAGAGGCGCCACGCGAATCTGTGACGACAAGGTCAAGTGCGTGCTCACCGTCCGGCAGCTGCACAGTGGGATTCAGCGTCGTGGCAATCAGCTCTCGACCTTCGCCGTTATAGCGGTACCACTCATAGGTCAAGGAATCGCCGTCGGGGTCGCTCGCAGTAGCGCCGCCGAGCAGGACGTTTTCACCATTCACGCGGTTGGTATCGCGGACCTGGAAATCGGCTCCCGCATATACGGTGGGCGGACGATTCGGTTGCTGCTGTACCGCCTCTTCGCAACCAGCCAGTCCTTCTTGGCCGACGACGTCACCGGGGCCATCGATGATCACAATGGCTGGCGCGGTGGTTCCACCTGCTGGATTGGTGGCGCGTAAACCCGCAGTCAGCGTGCGGCCGGCCGTTTGTTCGGGTGTGTGGCCGTTGTTGGTGATCCGCACGCAAACGGTGCCGACGCTGGACGGATTGAAATCGTAGCGATCGATCACCAGGCCTTGATAGATCTGTCCATCCCGGCGCAGCCACGCGGGCTGTGGGTCGAGAGCATCGACGGTGATCGGTTGATCGCCGGTCAGCACGCCCTGATTGCGCAGATTGACGATGATGTAATTGCCGAGACCGACCGGCATCGGCGCGCGGATGCTGCCGTTGAAGTTGGGCGGGGATTGCGCCATCGCCGACGAAGTCACTGTCATCAGCGCCAGCGCGCCGAGCCACGATAAAACGGCGCATCCTGAACGGCCGCGCGACATCAACTTCATTGTCGGCTCTCCCTAAGCGTCTTCATTTAGAAGTGTTTGGATAGGATTGCGCGTGACGTATGTCACATTCGCGGCGCATGAACAGCGGCCCGGCGTTTTAGTTCGTGCTGAGAGCCGAAGCAGATTCAGTCGCTGAGCGATTCTTTATGTTCAGCGGAACGACTTTCTCGCCGCCAGCGCGGTATCGGCAAAATCGGAGAACACACCGTCGATTCCCAATTCGAAGAAGCGCTGATATTCCCGGGAGGGATCGTTTTTATATTCAGGTGCGAGTGTTGCGGGCTCGTTACGGAATGTATAGGTGTGCACGAGGAGGCCGGCCGCGTGCGCTTGTTCGATCACCGTCGTCGTCAATAGCGTCGGTTGCCCAACATCGCGCAGTATTTGTCGCTTCCAAGGCCCGATCGCGTTCGCATACTTCTTTATATCTGCAAGGCTGGTCGGGCGCGGGCCGCCACGACGATCGTTATAGTCAGGAATATTGACGCTCACGACTCGTGTGCCGGTCGAATCGTAAACGAGCGCGCCATCGTCCATGAGCTGCACCAATGGCAGCGGCGTCTTCGGGCGCAGGTACTGCAGGTTGGCGCTCTCGAAGGACTGAATGAACACCGGCGCCCATTCCTCGTTCACTCCGTTGCGTTGGAGCGCTTCGAGCAAGCGATCTTCCAACGGCAGGCCGAGCGCCAGGTGAAATGCCGGATGCTTGGTTTCCGGATAGATGCCGATGCTCCGACCTTGCTTGGCGGATTCATGGCGCACCAGTTCGAGAATCTCTCCGAACGTCGGGATGGTGTACTTGCCGTCGTATTCCTTGGAGCGCGCCGGATTCGCCTGCACCGCTCGCAGCTGCTTGATCTCTGCGAGCGTGAAGTCGCTGGCGTAAAAGCCAGTGATCTCCTTGCCGTCAAGAGTCTTGGTGCTGCGGCGGGATGCGAACTCCGGATGCGACTTCACGTCGGTCGTGTCATCGAGTAGAGGTTCATGGCGAGCAACCAAATGGCCGTCGCGCGTCGCCACCAGATCGGGCTCGATGTAGTCGGCGCCAAACTCGATCGCGAGGGTGTACGAGGCGATCGTGTGTTCGGGGCGATAGCCGGACGCGCCTCGATGCGCGATGACAAGCGGCTGCGTGCCGTCCAGTGTGGGCCACTTCTTATTCATGGACTGCGCCTGCGCCGCTCCGCTCGCCAGCACCACCGTACCTACCAGGACTGTTATCAAACTGCGCATGAATACGAGTGTAGTGCGCGGTCATGACAATCAGTCGACAAAGAAATCCGGCTGGAACTTCTTGTTGCCGGGCGTGACGGCGTATTGATCCAGATCGGTGACGCCCGCGGTGGCCAACACTTCGTCGTCGATAAAGAAGTTGCCGGTGCAGGTCTTCGGATCGCGCGAGAGGATCGCATGAGCGGCGTCCGCCATGATCTCCGGCTTACGACCCCGCTTCGGATCGGCCAGCGGGATGACATTCAACGCGGCGGTTGCGATGACTGTGCGCGGCCACAGCGCGTTGATGCCAATGCCGTCGCCCCGGAATTCTTCGGCCATGCCGAGCACACACATGCTCATGCCGTACTTCGCCATCGTGTACGCGACGTGCGGACCGAACCATCGCGGCTTCATGCTCAACGGCGGCGAGAGGTTGAGAATGTGAGGATTGCGGCCGGCCTGTGCCGACTGTTTCAAATACGGAATGCACGCCTGGGAGCAAACAAACGTGCCGCGCACGTTGACGCCGAACATCAGATCGAAACGCTTCATCGGCGTTTCCATCGTGCTGGTCAGCGAGATCGCGCTGGCGTTGTTGACGAGGATATCGATGCCGCCGAAATGCTCGGCACACTTCTTCGTGGCTTCTGCCACGGCATTCTCGTCGCGGATGTCCACTTGCATCGGCAGCGCCTTGCCACCCGCGGCTTCGATTGCCTCCGCGGCGGTGTGAATCGTGCCAGGCAAGCGAGGATTCGGCTGATCGCTTTTAGCCGCAATCGCCACGTTTGCGCCGTCCCTCGCTGCACGAACCGCAATCGCCAAACCGATACCGCGCGATGCGCCGGAGATGAAGAGAGTTTTGCCGCGCAGTGACATGATCCGTCTCCAATGTGCCGATGCTTCGAATCATAGGCTCGATCCGCATCGCCAGCATAGAAGTAAACTTCACGAGGCCGCAGACCGTCCGACAGTTGGGCAATGGCTCGCAACGAGCGGAACTCGTTATATAGTCGCTGCACAAACAACCCACTCCAGGCTCGAAGCGAGGGACAGCGCATGCGAGGCATGATCAGGCGGGGCGTGACGGGCTGGCTGGTCGGCTGGCTATTTCTGCAGGCAGGAGGCGCGATGGCACAGGGCACGAGCGGCGATGTGTGGAACGACGTCGAGCACAAGTACGCCGATTCCAACGGCGTGAAGATCCACTATGCGGCACTGAGCCCGAAAGGCAGCGGGGCCGCGCCGCTGGTCGTGATGATCCACGGCTTTCCGGACTTCTGGTATTCCTGGCGCAAACAAATGCGCGCCCTCGCGGACAACGGCTATCGCGCAGTCGCCGTCGACCTGCGTGGCTACAACCTTTCCGACAAACCCAAAGGCGTCGACAACTACGCGATGCCGCTACTGGTAGGCGACATCGCCGCCGTCGTGAAAGCGGAAGGCGTCGAGCGCGCCGTCATCGTCGGTCACGATTGGGGCGGCTCCGTAGCGTGGAACGTCGCCATGCGCAGGCCCGACGTCACCGAGCTGTTGATCATTTGCAATCTGCCACATCCCGCCGGTATCGCGCGGGAGATCGCCAACAACCCGGAGCAGAAGAAAAACAGCGAATACGCCTTCCGCTTTCAGCAACCCGATGCGCACAAGGCGATTTCGTTGGAGCGGCTCATGGGATGGGTCACCGATCCAGCCGCCAAGCCGCGCTATCTCGAAGCGTTCCAGAAGTCGGACACCGAGGCCATGTTGAATTACTACAAGGCCAACTATCCGAAGCCCGACGCGCCACCGCCGCCCGCGAACTTCACCTTCCCGAAGGTGAAAGTCCCGGTGCTGATGTTTCATGGACTGGAGGATCAGGCACTGCTGCCCGGCGCGCTCAACGGCACGTGGCAATGGGTCGAGAAAGATCTGACCATCGTGACCATCCCCGGCGCGAACCATTTCGTGCAGCAGGACGCCGCCGACATGGTCAGCAATACGATGGTCGACTGGCTGGCGCGCAGAAAGTCGAAGTGAGTTCACACCCGCCGCTCTCTCGCAAACGCGAGAGAGCGGCGGGCATGCGACATCAGCGAACGACTTTGGAAACAGTGCTGGAGTTGGCGCTCTCGGCACCCGACGAAGTGTAGGCGCGAATCGTGAAGTACCACGTCGCGGCCGACAGATCGCTGATCACGTAGCGAGTCAGACCTGCATTGCTCAACGTCACTGTGCGCGACAGATTGCTCGCACTGGTGCCGTAGTAGATGCGATAGCCGGCAAGGTTCGTGAGCGTGCTGCCGTTCGTATTACGAGTCGGCGGAGTCCAGCTCAGCGTCGCCGAGCCGTTGCTCGTGCCCGGGCTGTTGACCGCGAGATTGAACGACGGCAGCGAGGTGCGATTGGTCCCGTCGCTGGCGCTGATGACGATGCCCGAATACGTGCCCACGTTCGAGGAGCTCGGAGTGCCCGTCAATGCACCGCTCGTGGTACTGAAGCTGGCCCAGCCCGGTCGATTGGTGATCGACCACGTGAGCGCGCGACCCTCGGGATCGGAGCCCGTGGGCCGGAACGCATATGCATTGCCCGAGACCACGGACGTCGACGGTGTGCCGCTCAACACCGGCGCACGATTGGTCGGTGTACCGCTGGACGTACCGGTGGTGACTTGGATCGCGAACGCCGGCAACGATGCCGTGCCGGTGCTACTTCTCACCGAAATACGAATGTTCGACCAAGTGCCTGCGGTCGCCGGCGCCGTGCCTTCGAGACGACCCGTGTACACGGAGAACAGTGCCCACGACGGCTTGTTGACGATCGAAAAGCGCAGCTGCGAGTTCGGCACGGCGGAATCGCTGGCCGTCGGCACCCACGAGTAGTAGGAATTGAGCTTGATCGAAGTCTTGGGAGTCCCCGAAATCCGCGGCACGGCCTCGGCAGCGCTGCTGAGAAACATGAGACCGCTAGCAAACAAAGTAAAAAATATTGCGAACGCGCCCCCCGAAATGGGCGCGCGCAGGAATGAAGTGCGCATTGACAATCCTCGCGGGTATGACACGGGAGCCGACTCGCCACGCGCGCGAGACAGCACTCACTCACATCAGCAATCTGCCGTTCTGCCTGACTCGTCCTGGTCGGCCATCGCCTGCATGGAGCTGGATCGATGCGACGGAGTGTTCGCTTGTGAGCGTGCGCAGTTAAAACAAACAAACGTCCTTATGCAAAATGTCGGGATGACGAGACACTGTCGTCAAATGCGTTCACTTCCAGCGGGGATGTATAAAAACTACGGAGTGCGAGCGTGAAAAAAATACTACTTGGCGTGTCGTTGGTCATCGCGCTGCTCGGCGCAGCGACGTTCGTCTATCGCGACGAAATAGCGACGCTGCTAGCGTTTAATAAGCTAAAACCTGCACAACCTTTCAGCAGCGCGAGCGCCCCTGCGTCGCCGGACTACTCGCAGCGCGAGAGCTGGGCAGCACTGCCCGATCGCGAAGATTCAGCGGATGTCTTACCCGCGATTGGTGTTATGGATCAACAAGCGAGCGCCGCGGTCGATGTGTTCTTCGTACATCCGACCACATATTTCGGCACCGACAACTGGAATCAGCCGCTCGATAACAAACGGGTCAATCAACTCACCGATTTGTTCGTGATGCGCGGCCAGGCTGCGACGTTCAACAGTTGTTGCCGGATCTATGCGCCGCGTTATCGGCAAGCGACGATCTATTCATTTCTCGACAAATCCGGCAGCGGCACGGCGGCACTACAAGCGGCATACACGGATATCGAGCGAGCATTCGAGTATTTCCTACAGAATTTCAGCAAAGACCGGCCTTTCATTCTCGCTTCGCACAGCCAGGGCTCGGTCCATTTGCGCACTCTGCTCGAACGACGCATCACCGGCACGTCGCTGCGCAATCGCCTGGTCGCGGCGTACGCGATCGGTTTCGGCATGAACGCCGACGAGCTCGCCAAGTCCCTGCCCGATGTGCCCATCTGCCAGAACGCCGAGCAGACCGGATGCCTGGTGTCGTGGAATGCCGTCGGTCCGGAAGTCACGAAGTATGTGGAGACGAGTGGAAATGTTTGCGTGAACCCGCTCACCTGGAAAACGGACGGCGCAGCCGCGGACGCGTCGTTGAATCTCGGAGGTGTCGCTTATCCGGGACGATTCGCGGGCACGCTGGCGGATTTGAAAGAACTGCCGCAGGAGTATGTCGATGCCAAACCCGTCGTCGAAAGGGGCGTCGCGGACGCGCAGTGCGTTGATGGCATGCTGCTGGTGAGGGAGATCAACTCGACCCACTACGCGTCGCGTCCGATGGGACGCGACAACTATCACGTGTTCGACTATCACCTGTTCGCGATGAACCTACGCAAGAACGCGGAGCTGCGTGTCGCACGGTATCTGGCGAATCCGCCACCGCCTCCGGTGATCACTCAGCCGAAGCTGATCTCGACGAACTGATGAGCAAGCGAAGTGGGATCAGCGAGGCATGTCCGGGCAGACGTACGGCACTGTGGCGGTGACGTACGACTGCACGCGATCCTGCCCGACTTGCAGACGCAGCTCGTCTTCGTTGGGCATCGACAGCGTGGCTTCGATCGGAATGGCATCTTCGATCCAGCGAATGCGATCGCCCTCGGCGCCCCATTTCGAAATGCGATAGGTCTCGAAGCACGAGTCCATCAGCAGCGAGCGGTCCGGAAGAAATATCAGCATCGAGCCGCGCGCGTGGCCTTGCGTGGTCGAGATCCAGATCTTGCCGATGAAGCGCGGATCGGCGGGTTCGCCCAGCTCAGCCGACGGCGACGATTCGCTCGAAGGAGGCGGAGGCGAGGGTGCAGCGGGTTGCGCCGGCGCCGGTGATTTGCTGCAAGCAGCGTTCAAGCCAAGCACTGCGACGATCGACCATCGAACCAGGTTGCGCATGGGCGTTTTGAAGCCTTTGTAATCCATACGTAGCCAATATTACTCAAGCGCTGCGACTCGCGCTCGGAACCGCGGTTCGGACGAGGCGATTTTATCAAGCATGGAAGTATCGCATCGTTACGTCGATCTGAACGGCCAAAAAATTTTCTACCGCGAAGCCGGTTCCCGCAACTCGCCGGCGCTGCTACTGCCGCACGGCTATCCGTGCTCGTCGTATCAATACCGGCGGCTGCTGCCTGCGTTGGCCGATCGTTGGCGCCTGCTCGCTCCAGACTATCCGGGCTTCGGTTATAGCGATACGCCGCCTCCCGGCGAATTTGGCTATGACTTCGACGCATACGCCGAATTTCTTGCGCGCTTCGCGGCGTCACAAGGACTCGATCGTTACGCGCTCTACCTGCACGATTATGGATCGCAGATCGGATTGCGATTGGCGATCCGTGCGCCAGAGCGAATCACAGCGCTCATCATCCAGAACGGTGACATTTACGAGGATGTGCTCGGCCCCAAGTACGCCGCGATCAAGAGCTACTGGAACGATCCGTCGCCTGATAATCGCGCAGTGCTCGAAGAAGCGGTGAGCGAAAAGGGCTTTCGCGACGAATTCGTCGGCGAGATCGCCGAGCATCAGATCGATCTCATTCCGCCCGACCTATGGAAGCTGCACTGGCCACTGATGAATACGCCAGTGCGTCGTCGGCTGGCCGTGCAGCTGATGGAAGGTTTGCAGGCGAACCTCGACTGGTTCCCCAAATATCAGCGTTACCTGCGCGAGCATCGTCCACCGACGCTGATCGTCTGGGGACCGCGCGACGGCTACATGCCCGAGGCTTCAGCGCGTGCTTATCTGCGCGATCTGCCGGATGCGGAGTTGCATCTCACCGATGGCGGGCATTGGCTGCTCGAATCCCATTTCGGCGAGGTACTGCCGATCGTTCGCAACTTCCTCGGTCGCGTGCATTACTGAGCCGGCACGATCACCGCTTGCACGGAATCGCTCGCCCAGCCGCCATTGTTGCCATTGGCGCGGTCGATAGTGGATTGCGCACGCATCATGCGCATCTGCGCTTCCTGCATCTTCAGCTCGGCTTCCTGCTCTTTCTGGACGGCTTCGCGCTGTTCGTAAGAGAGATACGGCGAAAGCGCATCCAGCACGCGCTGATTGCGCTTCTTGGCGAGCTCCATCTGTCGCTCGTACATTTGCGGCGACGAGCCGGCCAAGCCCACCATGCTGGACTTCACATTCGCCGCTGCGTTGGCGCGACCCATGTTGGCATATTCCTGCATCTCGGCCTT